>Ga0209532_1000197_pt1 | contig 53838 bp, 44 predicted proteins | sample COG_02_FD_184746 | JGI IMG/M metagenome (GOLD analysis project Ga0209532, IMG submission 184746) | Pelagic Microbial community sample from North Sea - COGITO 998_met_02 (SPAdes) (version 2) | ecosystem: Environmental > Aquatic > Marine > Neritic zone/Coastal water | place: Helgoland, sampling... | reverse complement strand
CGAGGCGCGACCAACGCAACCTTCTTCAACGCGAATAAAAACGCTTCTTGGTTGCTGGTAAGTTTCGGCATGATTGGCGCCTCGCTCAGCGGTGTCACTTTTATTAGTGTTCCTGGATGGACAGCTGACTCAGGAATGACCTACCTGATGATGGTGGTAGGCTTTTTCTTTGGCTATTTACTCATTGCTTACGTACTATTACCCGTGTACTACCGATACAATGTGATAAGTATTTACAGTTTTCTTGGGGAAAAACTGGGGGCTTCCAGCTATAAAACTGGCTCTGCATTCTTCCTGCTTTCGCGTATAGTTGGTGCAAGTGCCCGTTTGTACATCGTAACCATGGTCGTCCAATTAATGATATGCGACAGCCTCCACATTCCCTTTCCCATTACTGCCATAGCCGTTCTCGCACTCATCGCACTTTACAGTGCGGCGGGCGGTATTGCAACCATCGTTATCACGGATACCCTTCAAACTGCATTCATGCTTATTGCAGCTGCATTGGCACTCTATTTTGTAGGTAGCGCTGTGGTTCCTGAACAACAAAGCATTTGGGATTATATTACCAAGAATGACATGGCTTACGTCATCAAATCTGGTTCGGCACAAGCATGGTGGAAACAACTGCTCGGAGGGATGTCGATAGCTGTTGCTATGACCGGTTTAGATCAAGACATGATGCAAAAAAACTTGACGGTTGCGCGCCTAAAAGACTCGCAAAAAAACATGGTCTTGCTCGGAGTAAATTTACTTTTTGTGAATGCCTTGTTTCTGGCCTTAGGTATACTCTTGACAGATTATGCTGCACTCCAGGGTATTACTGCAACCGGCGATAAACTCTTTGCAACTGTCGCTACCAGTAGCGGTATGCCAGCGCTATTAGGTGCAGTGTTTTTCCTTGGGCTTTTGGCTGCTGCATTCTCTAGTGCAGATAGCGCACTTGCTTCACTTACCACTGCTTTTTGCGTGGACTTTCTTGCAATGAATACGAAGGAAGATTCTAAACGCAGAAACAAAGTGTATGTGGGGTTTATGGGAGTTTTACTCGTTGTAATGCTCCTGATTTATTCCCTGGAAGCGGACAGCATCATTTCCGCTTTATTTACAGCTGCTGGTTATACCTACGGTCCGTTGCTCGGACTTTTTGCATTCGCTTTGACGCAAAAGAGAAAGATTCAAGGTTGGGGAATTACCGGAGTAGCAATAGGTAGTCCTTTTATAGCCTACGCCCTAAGCCTATGGGCACCCAATTTAGGGTACACCATAGGTTTTGAGCTTCTACTTTACAACGGTTTAATCACCTACTTCGGCGCATGGGCATTGAGCCAACGTGCCTAGTATTTCGTGACTTTGAAGTTTTGAACTGAATTTTCAGTGGTCACTTTGACTTGATAGAAGCCACTAGCATATGCTCCTATATTCAGAGTAATGCGTCCAGCGATTGCATTGAAGATACTTTCTTCCATTAATGCACCATTCGTACCAAAGATTTGAACGAATACCTTTCCTTCTACCTCAGCCGTGTGTAGGTGAAGTATACCTTCCGTAGGGTTAGGATAGAGCACCATAGAAGCAGTGCCTTCTTCATCGAGCCCAATATTGGTATAAGGGACATTGATGCTGTCCAGGCCACAAGCTGTAGTAATCACAAGTTTCACAGTAGTAGGTCCATTTCCTGAAAAAGTGTGCGTCGGGTTTTGTGCATTTGAAGAATTCCCATCTCCAAAATCCCAGAACCAGGCGCTTGGTGTTGGCGTACTGCGGTCCGTGAATTGGTAGGTCAGCCCATTCGTGTTTTGCAATTCGAAATCTGCATCGAGCTTCGGACCAGGTACTAGAACAGCGCTGTCTGCTACGAAGGTGTAGGCATTGTAGTAGATGTACTCAAGGTCGTAATCTGTTGAAATGTTTAGTGTTGCTGTATGTGCTCCCATTCCTATGAACGTCGAAAGTAAGCTCGATCCTTGACGGTTTAAAGTAAACAGACCATCGACTGTCGTATCTGTACTGCTCAAGTCGAAGTCGAACGGCGTGTCTTCACAAATGGGTGAAATATTCAAAGCAGCCGTAGCAGGAGTTCCAGAAGAAATGACCCGAATGTTATCTATGTAGAGGTTGTTACCGTATCCTCCGATTCCTTTGATTCGGAATTGTACAAAATCCCCATTAGTAGAAGATAGAACTACACTATCTGTGCGCCAATCGCTTGATCCGCCCGGAATGAATTGACTTTGAGAATTAGAAGCGGTCGCTAGATCACCACCGCCTTTTTCATAAACGCGTGTGAAAGTCGCTCCGCAATCTGTGCTCACCTCGACTAAAAGAGAATCGGCATAGGCGGTAGAATACGCCGCATAACTTACATCGAAATACAAGACGGGATTGTAGCCATTGATATCAAACTTTTCACTCAAAAGGCCGTCTTCAGCGCCGACAGTGGAGTAATTGAAGTAGTTCATATACATGACTTCACTTTTAGCGCCCGTGGGTCCAGTAACTTCTCCTTTGGTCCAGCTGGTGCTGCCGTCCGGATTTTCGGTGGTGAACGCAACTGTTCCATTACCTGTCCATGTTTCTACAAAAGGAAGCGTTTGTAGCGGACTGACCGTTACAGCATTTGCTAATACAATGGTATCTGCTCCATAGGAGTTACTCGCAATTAAAGTAATAGTATAGGCCCCATAGGCACTGAAACTGACCTCTGGGTTTTGTGAGTTGCTCGATGTTCCATTAATGAAACTATGCGAGGAAGGAGTGATCGACCAATTCCACGACGTTGGGCTTTTCGTGCTGAGATCAGAGAGTATGACACCTGTATTTAAACATGGTGTACCCGTTACAGGAACGAAATCTGCTACAGGAATACCAATATTATCCTCAATTTCGATAGCATCAATGGCCAAATCACTTTGGTAACTATCGCCGGTAATACCTTTAAATCTAAAGAGTACTGTATCTCCTGCAAAACTGCTGATATCAATAGCAACATTCTTCCAACTGTTACCTTGATTTCCGCTCTGTGTAAAAAGTGTCGTCCAGCTCGATCCATTAAAAATGGCGGCTTCTAGATCACCCTGGTTCGCACCGTTCATATGATATGCGAAACGCAATTCAGGGGAGATACTTCCAGCTAAGTCGATACATGGAGTATATAGCAACGCCTCTTGGAACTCGCAATTTCCTGAAGCTTCAAGGTAGAGGTATTTCCCACTACCGCCTGTTCCTGTTGTTGGTCCTGTACCACTCGATGCAGTTGATCCACTATTGGTACGCCAGTCGATATCGTCCTCTGTTCCATTTGTCAAGTTGATGAAATCGCCACCTAAATTACACACAGTTCCACCACAATTGGTATTCGTCCCACAATTTGAAAACCCGTCAAAATTCTGGGTAAAGGGCAATCCATAGAGTGAGGAATTGTAGTAATTAATGCTTTGGACAACAGTGTCATTCAAACTGTTTTGATCGCCGCTGAGTTCTGACCAAACCTTAAGCGTTTGGGCAGTCGTTCCGCTCCATGTAATGGGTGTCGCAAATGTGAAAGTGGTATCCGCGTAGGAATTCAGATTTCCAAAAAATGTATCTCGCACAGTCGTTGTCCCGAATGCCATGGCCACAGGTAATGTATCCAACACTTGTGTAGAAGGATTGGTAATACTTATTGTTACCGGTTGCATCGGGTTTTGACAGGAGGTGATGAATTGCGGACTTAGTAAAGAGCTAATCCCGCCGTCTCTTGGCAGAGGGCAAGCGTTAGTGCCGGAAGGGAGTTGTACAGCGTAGGCACGTCTTCCCTCAACTGAGTTTATAGTACCACTCACGCTAAACCAGGTTCCACTAGTAGGTTGGTAAGGAATAATCATGCTGTTTGAAGTACTGTTGTACACGCTGTCCATGTAAGTTGCACCCAATATGTAAGCCGTGTAGTCTGTTGCTCCACTAACAGGGCTGAAAGAGATTTTTATACTGTCAGGGCAGGCCCAGTCTAGACTGAGGTTGGTTGGAGTATTGAGAATAACGAACGGTCCCGCCACAGTGGTGTCTGTACCTTGAATATTGCGTAAAAACGCATTTTTTGTTGCGACATTAGGCACATTCCAATTGGCTACTCGATTCCCTCCTGTGGCATTTAAGTTCACACTGGTCCAAGTCCCCATGCTGTCCGTAGAATAGTGCCATGTCAATGAGGTAGCGCCGTTCCAACGTACATAATTTGCGCCCGGTGTTAGCTTTGCATTTTCATGAGGGAATGCGATAGGGTTCTTTTCCATATCCATCGCATAAACGATGTAAAACGTTTGTGGCCCCTGAGGGATGTTTGTGCCATAAACAGTAAACCGATAATCTCCTGAAGAAGGTGCATTAAGTGTAACCTGTTCTGCATTATTGAGTGTATCTACGCCCCGAGTTGCACCATACAAAAGTGTAGTCGTATTCGGTGTAGGATCTAGAACCCATGGTTGGTAGGTAGTAACTCCTGTTAAATCGGTTACTTCGAAATCTAGATTATTGACCAATGCTTTAGATGCGCTCGTAGATGCTTCTTTATCTGTCCAGTAGAGCATGGCACTGAATTTATTTACTCCAGCTGGTAAGGATATTGTGTAGGTCAATGTATCGTTTGTTGTGATGCTGCTACTAAGGAATTGAGTGTCCTGGATAACCTTAAGGGCTTTACGTGCATTCACTCGACCATAGCCGTAGATGAAATCCGGACCTGGATTTCCCAAATCATCTGCGGTATTCATAGCAATTGCTTTAAGTAAACCAGCTTCTGCGGTATCCTGTTGCAATACATCAAAAGAATTGTGCAACACCGCGAAGTATCCGGCTACACCTGGCGCAGACATCGACGTTCCAGTTTTATTGCCGTAGGTGTGGGAGTCAATAGTAGAATAGACATTGGTTCCTACTGCAGCTAAATCTGGCTTAATTCTGCCATCTGCAGCAGGTCCTCGTGAAGAAGATGGAGCAATAGCGTCAGTACTGGTTATGTTCGCAGTGGCAATAACGTTTTTTCCTTGTTTGTGTCCACCAGTAACATTTCCCCATTGCGATCCTGCTCCGTAACCACAATTCGATCCGTTTGAGTTACCCGCACTGAAGACATGCACGAGAGCTGCATTATCCCGGACATCTTTATCCATTTGTTGGGCATAAAATGTATATCCTGCATTACAGCCGTTAGAATAAGAGCTGTTCGTTACTCGTATACCGTAAGAAACGTAATGCGCATCAATATTACTTAAGTTACTCGGATAGTCGTAATACACCATCGTGGCACCCGGTGCATTACCTTCAGCTGTTGGGTCAATATTTCCTGCGCCGAAAATGGTTCCAGCGACATGGTCTCCGTGGTCACCTATACTGTTGCCAGCCAAAGAGGTTAATCGACCTTTGTAGTCTGCATGTGGACCTATATCACCATCATCGCCAAGACCCACGACCACATTAGATCCATCAAAAGGAGTTTGACCTTGGATGTAGGCAGTTCTCGCGGCAGCACGGCTGTTGTAATTTTCTGGTGTTCCAGGTTCTTCAATAGCTTGAATGAACAATACAGCATCATCTTGAGCCAATTGATTCAATAATTCAGGCTTTATAATCGCAGTATGCCATTCCGCATCAAGATCAACGACCTGTGAGATAAATGCTGGTGCTTTCCAGTGTTCAGAAGTTCTGAATTGAACAGCAACACGACCGTCGTTGAGCACTGCCCATTCAGGCCAGTCACCGATGGAGAGCGGACCGTCGAGTTTCATCATCGGCGTCCATTTTACAAACGCATTGAGCCCTGCATCACGCAATTGTGCAATAGTCACTCCTGCCGGAATTTTTACTTCAAACGCATTCTTTGGTAAATAATGCCCGAGTTCAACACCTAAATCAGTCAATGCTTTTTTATCTTCGGCGAGCACGGCCCGGTCCCAAAGACCCACTCCGTATGTCGGTTGCGTATTGCTTAGTTGTTTAAACGTTCCTTCCTCGATGTGGTAGGTGCCCGATTTTAATTGGACTTTAAGCTGGGCTTGCGCCGCAAACGACGTAAACGTTAATAGGAAAAGTAAAGATCTCACCATGTATTTTATTAAAAAGAGTACCAATATAACACGTATCGCTACAAATGTTCAGGCTTTTTTGGTGGTGCTTTTATTTGCGTCTGGAAATCAATTATTTGCACAATTTTCACCCCTATCGCAAAGTGCAGCATTGGCGGAAATGCAACGCTTTGGCTCTGGAAAGCGAGTCTTATATATGGCAGCTCATCCAGACGATGAAAACACCCGATTGATCGCGTGGTTATCGAATGCGCTTGATGCGGAAACCACTTATTTATCGCTTACCCGAGGTTCTGGCGGACAGAATTTGATCGGCGACGAGCTTGGAGCGGAATTGGGCGTCATCCGTGAACATGAACTTCGTGCCGCACGTAGTGTCGACGGCGGGAACCAGCGATTCACCGATGCCTTAGACTTCGGATATTCAAAAAGTGTGGACGAGGTATGGACGAAATGGGACCATGACGATCTTCAATTGCAAGCCATCCGAACCATCCGTGAACTCAAGCCAGACTTTATTATCACACGTTTCCCTCCAGATGAGAGAGCAGGTCATGGCCACCATACGGCCTCAGCCGAGCTCGCTATTGAATGTGCTGAGCTGGCCTCGGACGAGAATTACGATACAGCCACAGCGGCTTGGTCGGTGCAGGGCGTTTGGTGGAATACCTCGATTTGGTGGGACGAAACCCTAAAGGACGACCCTGAGGCTGTATACCTTGATATGAGCGGGTTCGATCCACTGCTGGGCGATACCTATGGCGCCATAGGCGATGCGGCGCGTTCCAAGCACAAGTGCCAAGGATTTGGTGTTCCTATTAATCGCGGCCCGCGTGAAGAGTACTTCAAAAAGCTTTGGGGTGGAGGCGATTTATCCTCTTACCTTATACCGGACCGCGGCGCAGATGCACAAAGTTTATTGGCTCAGGATGCGGCCTTCGCTCTTGAAATAGGGGACCAAAAGCAAGCCGTTGCCAAATGGGTAGAATTGGGCGCAGCATTGCTTGAGCAAACCAGCCCGCAATCTGATAAGTACCAACGCTGGCAAAACGTAATGCTCCATTTATTAGGGCTTTATGCTGAGGTATATACCTCGGAAAATCCATTGATGGAGAACACAGCTCACCAGGCTATGCTAAAAGTGCAAAGTATGAACCCTGAGGTAAATGTGGCTATTGCTGCGGTTATGACGGCTGGAAAAAACATGGGTTTGAATCCCGCTCAAGAAGTGAGTGATGAAGGCTTTGAGCTTGAGATTGATTTAATGTTGGGTAGGGAGCAGGCCACCGATGTGGTTAAGGTTCGCTTAGAGAGTGATGAATCCATTATTATGCTTCATTTATTGCCCGTTGCAAAGCTCGTTGATCGTGCCATAGGGGAATACCGAGAAGCCATAGCTATTGAACCGGTTGTTCACGCGAAGTTTGACCAAAGAGTGTATTGGAGTACTGGAAAAGGCGCTTCAATAGGGTACTCTATCCATGCGAGTAAATCAGGTAAACAGCAATGGGCAGTTTTAGCCAAAAACCATGAGGGTATTATTGTTTGGCACGGTGTCAACAAAGAGATTGAACTTTCAAAAGGTTGGAATCATTTCACAGCGGAGGTGCCAAAATCAGTTGAGAAAGGAAAATTTACTTTACATATTGCTCCTCATTCTATGATAGAGGGCACGTCTTATTCTTTAACGTTGCTCAAAGAAGAGCATAAGATTTCCTACCCGCACATTGGTACGCATTACCGCTACATGGAGGCTTCAAGTACACTAGCCGTGCTGGATTTGAATAAGAAGCGTATTAAAGTAGGCTACATAGAAGGTGCAGGTGATATCATGGATGAAACCTTGGAGAATTTGGGGTACGAGGTACTTCGGATTACTGAGGATACTCCGGATTTATGGAATGAAGTAGATGCTGTACTTGTGGGAATTCGCGCCTTCAATACCGAGAAATGGCTCATGAATAGTGGCGATAGAATCAAGACCTTTGTTGAAGGTGGTGGCAACTTTGTCGTGACGTACACGACTGCTGGAAGAAGCGGTATTGAATTGCCAACGCCGCTCCCACTAATAATCGGAAGAGACCGCGTGACTGAAGAGGAGGCGCCTATTACGCTGAGTAAACACCCGATACTTTCCTCCCCAAATGAAATCACTGCTTCAGATTTCGATTTCTGGGTGCAAGAGCGAGGGTTGTATTTTCCTAAATCATTTGAGGGATACAGTGAGGTACTTACAATTATGGAAAGTACAGGTACGAACTATTCCAACAGCACCGTTGTTGGACATTATGGAAAAGGTTCCGTAATTTACACGGGATTGTCACTGTTCAGGGAACTGCCAGCAGGTGTTCCAGGTGCCATGAAACTTTTACAAAACATACTCCATTATGACCATTAAGAACACATCGATTGTTAATTGGAAGAAATACTACATAGGCGTGGTAGCACTTTTGGTAGCAGAGATTGTAGCATTCTACTTTATCACGCGTCAATACGTGTAAATGCACGCACTAGACTGGATTGTATTAGTGGCGACCCTAACGGCGATTGTCAGTTACGGTATTTATAAAACCCGTAGCCGTAATGCTGGAGAGCTACTCAGTGGCTCTAAAGATGTAAGTCTTTGGACCATAGGTCTCGGAATAATGGCTACCCAGGCTTCTGCGATCACATTTTTATCTACCCCAGGTCAGGCCTATGCCGAGGATATGGGTTTTATCCAATTCTATTTTGGACTTCCCTTAGCCGTCATATTGGTTAGCATTTTCTTTGTACCTGCATACCGCAAAATGAGTGCAGTCACTGCCTATCAATTCCTCGAGCAGCGCTTCGACCGTAAAACCCGACTATTTACAGCCGCTTTATTCTTGATATCGCGCGGTTTGGCAGCAGGTATTACCATATTCGCACCCGCCATAGTTTTGAGTGCGGCATTGGGTGTATCGCTCAACCTGATGATTGTCATCATAGGGCTCATTGTAGTCTTCTACACGGTCTCTGGCGGCTCCGCAGCTGTAGCCGTTACCCAAAAGTGGCAGATGCTTACCATCCTCAGTGGGATGGGTATCGCAGCCTATTTGCTTGTAGATAAGATACCAGTAAGCCTTCCGGAGGCCTACGACATCGCGGGAAGAATGGGTAAACTCAACATTATCAATACCAGTTTAGATCCTGGAACACGTTATACACTATGGTCAGGATTAGCCGGTGGATTATTTTTATCGCTCAGTTATTTAGGAACAGACCAAAGCCAGGTGCAACGTTATTTAGGTGCTGAAAATCAGTCAACCAGTCGCTTTGGTTTATTGTTTAATGGGGTTTTTAAAGTGCCCATGCAGTTTTCCATATTAGCCATTGGGGTTCTCCTTTTTGTTTTTTACCAATTCACGCAACCCCCCATCTTCTTCAACGAGAGTGAGGTAAAGCGTGCACCATTGGAAATTCAAGCAGCATTAGACCAGTTAGAGAACGAACACACTATGGTGTTTGACGCTAAACGTGCTGCGCTACTTCAAGCAGATTGGACTGAAGTCCATGCGCACAGTGCAAGACTCGCCCAACTACGCGAAACGTACATGACAACGCTGGAAACTCATATTCCAAACTTTCAACGCAAAGACACAGATTATGTCTTTATCACGTTCGTGCTCAATTTTTTACCTAAAGGACTGGTTGGTTTACTGCTAGCTGTCATCATCAGTGCCGCTATGTCAAGCACTGCAGGAGAGGTAAGCGCTCTGGCAACCACGACTTATGTAGATTATTATACGGTCTTCAAAGGGGAGTCCGAACGCCCGAAACGTACGATCCGAACACTTACGTTTGTTTGGGGAATTGCCGCCATAGGTGTCGCCCTCGCTGCGCCGTTGTACGAGAATTTAATCCAATTGGTAAACGTCCTAGGGAGTCTCTTTTATGGTACGATATTGGGAATTTTTCTTGTGGCGTTGTTCATTAAACCCATTGGTGGTAAGGCCATATTGAAAGCGGGAATTATAGGCCAATTGACTGTTCTATTTTGCCACTACCTCAATACTACTGACGTTATTTCATTGGGCTTTTTGTGGTACAATGTGATTGGTTCAGTGACTGTTGTAGCACTGGCACTAGCATTCCATTTCAGTTCAATAAAAAGTAACTAAGTCGCTATTAATCAGAGCGTAACTTCATTCGCTCTACCATTTCGTACACTGCTGGACAATGCCTCACATTAGTTTCAGTCAGGGGAAGAATAGACTTCATATTCGTATGATCCGTATGCGGATATTCACGGCACGCCTTGGGCGCATATTCGTAAATGGTACACTTGTTAGTGTCCAATGCTAAAAACGGACACGGTAAACTTTTCATCACCCAATCACCGTCTTCATCCACACGTAAATACTGCTTCTCAAAGTCCGCCGGTTTAAGGCCCTGTTTTTTAGAGATGCGCCCAATGTCTTGCTTGGTAAGGAGTGGCCCTGTGGTTCTACAACACCGTGCACATTTAAGGCAATCTGTTTCAGCGAAGACCTCGTCGTGCATCGCGTGAAATTGGGCATTGAGCTTCTTGCTGTCTTCCTTGGACAAACGGCCAAAGAACTTTTTGTTCTCCTTCCGTTTGGAGCGGCCGAGCTCTTTAAAATCGGGCCATATGCGTTCGAGGTAATTAGCCATTCACTTTTGCCACCAATGCTTCTAATTCTTCTCTAGTTTCTTTGACGTAAGCGTCGTATTCCTTAGTAGAAGGGCCATAAAAACCGGTATGGATCTTCACCACATTTCCCTGGTGATCCAACATGATAGAAGTAGGGTAGCTGCGAATCTGTTCCAACGGCAATACTGCATTGCGGTCTTGTTTAGGATCGTAAGTCGCAATAACCATAGGGAAGGAGGTGCCTAAATCGCGCTCCATTTTCTGTACTGCAGCTGTAGCTTTTTCCAAAGTCCCACTGTATTCGTAGCTCAGCCCGAAGACATCTATAGCTCCCTCAAATTCACGGTAGTACTGGTCCAATACGCGGCCTTCGTCCATACAGTTCGGACACCACGACCCCTGGATGGCTAAGATGGTAGGCTTGGTGATGGTACGGCTATCAAAATGCACTGTATCACCGTCTAAGCCAGGCAAGTGCCATTCAATGTGCGTATAATCTTCGCGCAGCTTTGACATTTCCTCTGGATCTTCCAACGTGGCATGATCATCAGCAACACCTTTGAAGCGGTAGTAACCAGTTTTTCCTGACCAAACCTGACCGAAAATAGAGTCGCCTCTGGTAGATGCTTCGACGTGGTATATGAATCGACCATCGAATCCTTGAAGGATAAAACCGCCTTCGTCGACGGTATAGCCAGATAGAAACCTACTATCTCCGGTAGCTGTAGCGATGGTTCCAACGAGCGTATTGTCCTCAAGGCCCAATTGTAATAAAGCGGGGCGAATGGTACCTGAACCGTAATCTCTAAAAATGGCGTATTGAACAGGAGGCTCTTCTGTAGTTGCTGGAATGCTATAATCGCCTCTAGTGAGGATTAATGTCAATTCATAATCCTTTGCATCTGTTCTGAAGTACTTCCCTTCATAGCCGTGCTCAGAGGGAAGAAGCCATAAATCGGAGGCAAATACAGGGAATGTACCTCGAAGGGTATCTTCTCCGCTTAGCGTAACGTTAAACGACTCTTGTACGCCGTTGTAAAACGTCAGTACGTTCTCTTCGAGGTGCAGGTTAAACGATACACGGGTGGAGTCTTGGATGATGGATCCAATGAAATCTTGTCCAGTTGCTTCTTCCGCCTTTGGCTCTGGTTGTGAGCAAGAAAAAAGGGCCATCGAAATGGCCCCTATAATGATGAAATTCTTCATGTTTGAATTAGAGGTTCAATTCCTCAATAAAGGTATCAATCTTTCTTTCAAGTTCAGCTTTCGTTGCTGCATGGCTATCACCAGTAGTAGCGCGCACGCTGAAGTAGAACTTGATTTTTGGTTCTGTTCCTGAAGGTCGTGCACTGACCTTATCTCCAGCTTCTGTAATGAACTGCAGTACGTTTGAAGCAGGAAGTTCCGTACTAGAGGTAGCTCCCGTAAGAAGATCTGTTTGAGTCGATTTTCCATGGTCGATGGCAATAATCACGGGTGAACCAGCCAAAGTTTTGGGCGGGTCGTTGCGAAGGGCGGTCATCATATCGGCAATCTCTTGGGCGCCTGAGCGGCCTTTTTTCGTGACAGCGATCAACCGCTCTTGGTATTGACCAAACTCGCGATGAATGGCTTCTAATTGTTGCAATACGGTACGGCCCTGTGCTTTGGCATTAGCAGCCATTTCTGCAATCATAACGGCGGAAGCAACGGCATCTTTATCACGTACTTCATCCCCGATAAGGTAGCCGTAAGACTCTTCACCACCTACCAGGAATTGTTCTTCAGGTTTGTTGTTGATGATATCAGCGATCCATTTAAAACCGGTCAAACAACGGTAACAAGGCACTCCATATGCTGCTGAGATGTCTGCGATTAGATCCGTAGTGACCACTGTGGCTGCGGTAAAACCGTTTGCTGGAAGGGTACCGTTTGTTTTATAAGCGTCTAGTATGTAGTGAACTAGTAAAGCTGCAGTGTCGTTACCATTAAGAAGTTGCATTTTGCCCGTTCCGTCGTTCACAGCAATACCGACGCGGTCCGTATCTGGATCACAGCCGATCACTAAATCTGCGCCTGTAGCTTCGGCCTGGGCAACGGCCATGGCTAGGGCAGCACTTTCTTCTGGGTTAGGACTGGCTACGGTAGGGAAGTTACCGTCCGGTGTACTTTGCGCTTCAACAAGCTGTACGTTGGTGAAGCCGGCTTTTACCAAGGCGGGAGGAACGCTAACTATAGAAGTTCCATGTAATGCGGTAAAAACGATGTTTAAATCGGTTTTGCCGGCGTTGCTCAAAGACAAGCCCGCAATCATATCTGTATATTTCTCGTCGAGTTCCGTACCTACGTTTTCGATAAGCGCTTCATTCGCATCCCAACGTATATCTTCAAATCTAGTGGCACGTACTTGTTCAATGACACCCTTGTCATGCGGAGGAACTAACTGGCCCCCATCATTCCAATACACCTTGTATCCGTTGTATTCCTTAGGATTGTGCGAGGCGGTCAAAACGATTCCGAAATCACAACCTAATTCGCGTACAGCAAAGCTCAGCTCTGGTGTTGGGCGCAATTCTTCAAATAAATAGGTGTGTACACCATTGGCGCTCAATACTTCGGCAACCTTGCGTGCAAAAGACTGAGAGTTGTTTCTACTGTCGAAAGCGATGGCTGCTTTTAAAGGCTTCCCATTAAAAAAAGTTTTCGCATAGGCCGCCAATCCTTGCGTGGCTAAACCTAAGGTGTAAGGATTGATACGGTTAGTTCCCACGCCCATGATGCCGCGCATACCACCTGTACCAAAGTCTAAATCTTTATAAAACGGCTCAATCAAAGCATCACCACCTTGATCCAAAAGTTCCTGAGCTTCGGCACGCGTTTTAGCATCAAATAAATCAGAGGCCCACAAGGTGGCGTTATGGGTAGCAATCGAAAGAACGTCAGCGCTCATAGATGTCAATGTTTTTTGTGAATGGTAAAAATACAAAAAGGGGGCCGGAGCCCCCTTGCTATTCCTAAAACATAGGAATATTTAATCAACAAGTAACAAACCCTTATTCGTTACCTAACATCTCGTAAGAACGCGCGATAAACGCCGTTAATTCCTCACCGTGCAATAAGTTTTGCTGAAGCTTCGCTAGATCAAGCGCTTGATTCACTGCCGAACTGCGCGCCTCATCATCTTCCGTATCAAGAATCTTCGAAGCCAATGGATGGTTTGCGTTTACGATAAGATCATACATGTCTGGGAAATCACCCATACCCATCATTCCGCCACCACCGGTCATTTGCATTTCTTTCATACGACGCATGAATTCTGGAACGGTAATCACTAATGGCGCTTCCGTAGAATCCATATCCTCTAGTTTTAAGGTGAACTTTTCTGTTGGCACTATAGTTTCTAGACGGGTTTTAAGCTCCTCTTTTTGCTTGTCGCTTAATTTTGCCACACGCGTTTCGTCCTTCTTAATCAGGTTGTCAATCAGATCAGAATCTACACGGGCAAACGTGGTGTTTTCATGCTCTTGCTCTAATTTCTGGAGCAAGTGGCTTGTTAACGGCGAGTCTAGAAGTAAAACGCTGTATCCTTTTGCCTTTGCATTTTGGATGTAGCTGTGTTGTGCATCTTTGTTTGATGCATAAAGAACGACCGTCTTTTTATCCTTATCTGTTTGGTGCTCTTTGATGGATTCTAGGTACGCTTCAAACGTATGAAGTCCACCGTCGGTATCTGCATACATCGCGAATTTCTTCGCCTTCTCGAAGAATTTATCCTCCGTCAACATCCCGTATTCGATGATGATTTTCATGTCGTTCCATTTCGATTCAAAATCGGCACGGTCCTTACGGAACATTTCATCGAGTTTATCGGCAACTTTCTTGGTGATATGAGAAGCAATCTTCTTCACATTACCGTCCGCTTGCAAGTAAGATCTACTAACATTAAGTGGAATATCCGGCGAGTCGATGACACCGTGAAGTAGAGTCAAGAAATCAGGGACAATTCCTTCCACGCTGTCCGTAACGAACACCTGCTTCTGGAACAACTGAATCTTATTGCGTTGCGGTTCAACGTTTGGTTTGATTTTAGGGAAGTACAATACCCCAGTTAAATCAAAAGGAAAATCTACATTCAAATGGATATTGAATAAGGGTTCCTCAAAGCTTGTAGGGTAAAGCTCTTTATAGAAAGATTTGTAGTCTTCATCTGTTAGGTCCGCTGGTTTACGCACCCATGCAGGGTTAGGGTTATTAATGGTATTCGGGACTTTGCGAGTCTCCCATTTTGCATCTTCACCTTCGGCCGCAGCGTTGTAGCTTTCGTCCTTCTCGCCAAACTCAATGGAGATCGGCATGAACTTCGCGTATTTGCTGAGCAGTTCGTTGATTTTGCTTTCCTCTAAGAAATCTTCGCTATCGTCTGCTATATGGAGTTTAATCTCCGTACCGCGGTCTTCTTTTTCTATGGTATTTAGCTCAAACTCCGGATTACCATCACATATCCATTGCACTGCAGCCGCATCTTTGTGCGATTTTGTCAGGATTTCAACCTTCTTAGCTACCATAAAGGCAGAGTAGAAGCCAAGTCCGAAGTGTCCAATCAAATCAGCACCTTCCATTTTGCCTTCATATTCTTTCACGAATTCCTCTGCGCCAGAGAAAGCAACTTGGTTAATGTATTTGTCAATTTCCTCAGCAGTCATACCGATACCACGGTCGATGATGCTCAAGGTTTTTGCCTTTTTATCCAATTTAACATGAATGGTCAAATCACCGAGCTCACCTTTGGTTTCACCTAAATTGGTCAATGTTTTCAGCTTCTGCGTGGCATCCACTGCGTTAGAAACTAATTCACGAAGAAAAATCTCTTGGTCGCTGTATAAGAACTTCTTGATAATAGGGAAGATGTTCTGAGCGGTTACGTTTATAGATCCTTTTGCCATTTTATAGAATTATTAGGTTTCTGCTACTACTTCAACACTCGTGCCATGTGCCATGGCGGTAATTTTGTGTGACAAGGTGTCCACATTGGTGCCAATTTTACTTTATCTTTTGACCAAAGCAACCTAATCACAAGACAACCTATCATGCATACAGCGAAAATTTCAGGAACTGGCCATTATGTGCCCGAACGTATCGTTACTAATGAATACCTCAGTACCCTTATGGACACTAACGACGAGTGGATTACGGAAAGAACCGGTATCCGCGAACGTCGCTGGGTAGAAGAAGGTGATGGCAACACTGCTGCCACTATGGGCATTAAAGCGGCGCGCAATGCTATAAAAGCGGCGGGACTCGAGGGTTCTGATATTGGACATATCGTATTTGCGACCATTTCTCCAGATTATTACTTTCCAGGATGTGGTGTACAAGTGCAGGAAGCCCTAGGGATTCATACGGCTGGAGCGATAGACGTTCGTAATGCTTGTTCTGGGTTTATTTATGCCATGAGCGTCGGGAATGCTTTCGTTCAAACCGGAATGTATGAACATGTATTAGTAGTGGCATCAGAGCTGCAAAGTCCTTTCTTAGATAAATCTACAGAAGGGCGAGGGGTAACGGTAATCTTTGGCGATGGTGCAGGTGCAGTTGTACTCTCTCGCGCCAAAGCGGATGAAGCGGGTATTAAAAGTTGCCACATGCACAGTGAAGGTAAACACAAAGAAGAGTTGACGATGAAAGGGTTCGGCACGCAGCATTGGGTCGGTGAATTGCTCGAAAACGGTGTGGATCCAGAGATTCATTATCCACAGATGAATGGGAACTTTGTTTTTAAAAATGCCGTTGTTCGTTTCGGCGAAGTGATTGGTGAGGCCCTTGAAAAAAACGGGCTAACTCCCGATCAAATCGATTGCTTAATACCCCATCAAGCCAATCTTCGTATTGCACAATTCATTCAAAAGCGCATGGGACTCCGCGACGACCAAGTCTTTAACAACATCCAGAAATATGGAAATACTACTGGGGCGTCGATTGCTATAGCACTTTCAGAGGCGGTAGATGAAGGCGCTGTTAAACGCGGTGATACGGTATGTTTAGCAGCCTTTGGAGCAGGATTTACCTGGGGATCTGTCTTACTGACGTACTAATTACTTATAAAAGCGTTTGGTCGTACTTACACCAAAGCAGCCCATGTTATTACTCATGTTGGAATACAACACGACAGGCTCAGCAAATGGGTTGCCGTTCGCGTTGTCGTAGGCCGCATAGCTTTTATAGAATAAATACATTTCTTCACTTAATGCACTGACTTTGACTCGATATTCATGAAGCATGGCAAAGTCGATGGGGTTTATTCCTGTTGCTGCTGAAAACTTAATGTTTCTATCGAGACCATCTTCAGAGAGGAGTAATGCACTTTCATTACCATAAAGAGGTGTACTATTTGGGTATTCAGTTTCCCAATATAGACTGTAATATTCGGAGGTATCTTGTCCTAATAAGGCAGTCCTGAAGTGAACATCAATGGATACAATGTAATGTTGATTTACACCAGGGATATCTTCGAGTGTAACAATAAGTTCATCGGAAATCTCACCATAAAGTTGAGTTGCGCCATAGTTTAATTCAAGCGAGACTTGGGGAGCCGATGGAAATACCTGAGTTGCGCTAACAGAAGTAAAATCGGGGTGATTGACGGTGAAAACTAGCGAATCGGTTGGTGCGCCGAAACGGTCTGGTAAGAGTTCCGTATAGCGTTCGTATTGATCCATAGTAGACCAATTATAGGTCGTTGTGCCCACGTTTAAAACACACTCTGCATTAAACACAGTCTTACTTTGAACTGTATCATAGATGCCTTTCGATGAGGAAACAATGGCAGTGATATTACTGTCTCGAGAATCCAAGAATAGACTTGCGGCCAGCTGGCTTTCGTGCGGCGGTAGATCAATATCACGTACCACGCCGTTGACTAAATTATCGCAGCTTGTGAGAAGGAGTGTGGCCGAAAAAAGAAGTAGTAATGCTCTCATGGCTTAAAATTTTATGCGGTAAGCAACACTGGGAATAAGCGGGAACAAGCCGTACTCTCGAAGGCCAGGATTTCCATTATCGTCCGTTGCGGTTTCAATAAAAAATGGATTCAAATTATTGTACGTGTTGTAGGTGCTAAATACCCACCAGCGATCGTAATTCTTTTTTTCCTTTTTAAAACTTAGACTTATATCAAGTCTGTGATACGGGCTCATGCGGTACGCGTTTTTATCTGACGGGCGGTCTACAAGTGCGCGCGCGCCGTCCCACCAAGAAAGTCCATCCGGTAAGCCCGTATAATAAGAGTACTCTGGCAGGGTAACGGCACGTCCGGTACCGTATACCCAAGCACCGCTGAAACTGATATTATCCGTGAAGTCGTGGCTTGCCACGACGGATATATCGTGTCGTCGGTCGTAGGTGAAGAAATAGCGTTCTCCGCCATTGATATCATCAAACTGGCGGTAACTCCAACTTAATGTATAACCAATCCATCCCGTGGTCCGGCCGCTTTTACGTTGCGCAAAAAGTTCCATACCATAGCTCTCACCTGAACCTTGACTAATTTTATCCTCCCACGTATCGTTATCCAAAGAGAATAAAAAGGAAGCACCTTCTTTATAACTGACTAGGTTATCCATGGTTTTGTAGTAGCCTTCCACACTGAATTCATACGGTCCAATGCTTTTCGCGAGGCCTGCAGCAATTTGTTGCGAAGTCTGAGGCTTTATGTTCGCAGTTGACGGTACCCATAAATCAGTGGGAAGCCCAATTCCTTCATTCGTCAGTAGATTGACGAATTGCATCATCTCAGCATAGGATGCTTTGAATGCCAATCCTCCAGGAAGACTGTAATTCATACCAAATCGAGGTTGTAGACTATGGTAACTCTCGCCCTGAACAAACAGATTTGCAAAATGTAATCCACCATTCATCTTTAAGTTTTCATTTACTTTCCATTCGTCTTCGATGAAGGCATAAACTTCGTCAGAGTAAACAGCATCACCACCAATGGTGGTGTCTAAATTAAAGCCACCCGACTGAAATTCCAGGTTGGTTGCGCCAGGAGAGAATGTGTGGTTGGTGTAATTCGCTCCATATCTGATGTAATGACGAGGGTTCAAGGCGAAGTCGAAATCAATTCTCGCGCCATAATCTTCAATACCGGAAAAATAAAGTCCGGCAAAACGCTCGTCGCTCATGCCTGTTGTATCGGGAAAGTTGGGATAGGCCAGTTCTTCACTTATGGCTCTTGTGTTAAATACATATTGACTTCGGGTCGCAGTGACATTAGAGAAAAGTTTAGGCGACCATTGGTGGTTCCAGCGCGCTGCTGTAATACTGTTACGCCAATCCAGTCCGAAGTCTATACTGCTTTCGTAACGTTCCGTGCCGTTTTCGTAGGTATCTCTAGACCTTAAGCCGAAGTCATCTTTGCCTTGGAAGTGACTAAGGTAGAAGCGATCGTACTGTCCTAATTTATAGTTCACTTTACCGTTCATATCATAGAAATAGTAACGTGGCGAAACATTAAAATTAGGATCTTGATTGTTGAGGTTGGTGATAAAAGGCTTCGCAAGTAAATCTATATAGGTGCGTCTAGCCGAAAGCATAAAGCTCGATTTGTCTTGAATCAATGGACCTTCTACCGTCATTTTTGAAGCGATCAAGCTCACGGTGGCGTCGCCATGGAATTCTTTCATATTTCCTTCCTTCATATTTACTTCAAGAACTGAAGAAAGTCTTCCACCGTAACGAGCTGGAAAACCGCCTTTAGTGATGCTTACATTCGAGATTGCGTCAGCGTTAAAAACGGAGAAAAATCCGAATAAGTGGTTGACATTGTATAGCGGAACTCCATCCAAAAGAATGAGGTTCTGATCGGGCGATCCACCTCTCACATACAGTCCTGATGTGCCTTCGCCGCCACTTTGTACACCTGGTAGCAGTTGCAAGGTTTTCATGATGTCAACTTCGCCCATGATGGCGGGTAGTGATTTAAGTTGCTTGATGGGGACCTCCATCTTCGACATTTGTACTTGGTCCTCTATTTTAACGCTACCGCTAGCGACTACATCCACCTCATTAAGTACATTCTCCGCGGCAATCATTTGGAAGTTCATATCTGTATTTGACTGCAGATTAACTTCAAAATTTTGCGTGGCGTAGCCTAAGTATTGAAGTTGAATAATGTGCTTCCCAGAGGGAAGGGTCAATGAAAAAAAACCGTAACCATTCGTTGATGTTCCGACACGTGCATCCGGTGACCAGATATTAGCTGCTACTAAAGCTTCACCGTTTGCATCATCGCTAATGTAGCCGCTAATGGTAAATCGGTTTTGTGCGAAGCTTGAAAGTGAGCCTAATACGAAAGCGAGTATAAAAAGATTCTTCATAGTAGTAGTGTTATGCGGGATACACCAATAATTAGACCAATAGTTCATTCTTGTTACTAGTAAGGTAGTATTCTATCAGGTATCATGGGTTTAAACCTGCCAAGCCCTAAAGTTGATGGTGTACAAACGTTAAATTGATGTTCTGGAATACAACCGATCAATTCACTATCCGGCGCTAAATAGCCTAGTGCCAAAGCCTGTTGCTGCACCGTTTGAAAAACTTCACAAACGCCGGTTTCGAGGGGTTTAGTAAGATTACAGCTGACTTGGACAACATCAAGGTCCGGAATATACCAACCTATGGATTTGACCCCGGGTAAGCCTCCGTCGCGTTCACGGATGGCACGAGCGATTTGCTTAGCTGCAACGAGTAATTCGTTTTTACTTCCACCGGATAGATTCACATTAAAAGCAACCATGAGTGGACGAGCGCCCATTGCTGTGGCGCCACTTTTTGCGGCTGCGTCCTTCCAAATTTTAGGTCCGACATCTGGAATGTCGCCTTGAGCAAACCGAGAGGGGAGTTGTTCGTATTCGCCCTTGCGCACGTGCGCTAGATTTCTTCTTGAAGGTTTACGGGCACTGTGTTCGTAGGCGTAGATAGGCAGTCCTTTAGTACCCATGTGTTCAATGAATTGGTCCACAGCTTTCAAGAATACTGCTTGAAATTTCTCATCATCCAGGAGCACAAACGGACAGACATCTACAGCGCCCATTCGTGGGTGCACGCCACTATGCTTCCGCATATCGATGTAGGCAAGGGCCGTATCAATCATTTTCTCTGTGGCTTCGAAGACTGCGTGTGCCGGCCCTATGTAGGTGAATACGGTTCTATTTGCACTCAATCCAGTATCGACGAACCGCAAATCTACTTCGGGTACAGCATGTATGGCCGCACAGATTTTTTCCAGCACATCGGGGTCCGCTGTACTGACATTCGGAATACATTCTATGCGGTAGTTTTCGGTCATTCTTCAAAAATGAAGGCTTTTATGAAGTCTGTGGTAAGCAGCGCTAAGGCACGTCCGGCATGAGCATGATCCATTGGATTCGCGATCAGGCCTTCGCAAAGGTGGAAATACAGTGGCTCCGTATCTAATCTGTACAAGAGGCTTCGTACGTATTCCAGAGTAAATCCACTACTACTTTGGGCACTCGAAGGGAATTGGGCAATCACATCGACATCCAATTCTATTCCATAGCGCTCACCAAGCAGCGATTCAACGCGAATAAGCGTGGCTTCCATGGTTTCTTCGCCCGAGAGGTAATCTTCATAGCTGAGGTATTCCACTTCGTCGTGATCCTCCATATACTGCCATATGTATTCTGGCGTATAATTCTCTTGCAGTCCCCACATAAAGTAGGCCCCTAAGGCTCCTTCTTTTTTAGCATATGAAAACCCATTGCCGCTGTGACGTCCCTCCAGTGCACGTAGGTCGGAATGTGCGTCGATATTCAGGCAATTCACAGCGTTTCCATGCGCTTGAGCCGCGCCTTTAAGACAGCCGTAGCTGTTGTTGTGACCACCTCCAATGACAATAGGAATGGCGCCTCCGCTTCGAATACGTTCAACTACGGCTTGCACGGTAGCATCAGCTGCCCTGGTGGCCTCACGAAGTGCCTCCACGTTATCATCGTCAATACTTTGCGTGGGTATGACTGCGCCAAGGATTGCTGTCGAATGTGAAGGGAAAAAGCGGTTGTCTTGAAGGTTGCAGAAGTGTTGAAGAAATGCTTGAAATGCTTTATCAGCACCACCTCGTCCTAAGTTCGCACGAACCCCATAGTCTTCTTCAATTCCAACAATAACGAAACGATAGTTTAAAGGCTCATCTGCATTAAAATCGGCTTCACTGATGGTGGGTAAAATTTGACCCAGCTTCGTTTCACCTTCACGCACGCTGGTGCGGTGCAAGAGGTCCTTTGATGAATAGAATTCTAATACGGTACTCATGAGGGGAGGCCAGCTAAAAGGGTTTGTTCAATGTGATTGGTCCCGAAATCGTAACAGATGTATTCTAGGGAAGGGATTTCTTTGGTAATTAAAATGTCCGCATCTTTTCCAACAGCGATACTGCCTTTACGATCGCTAAGGTTAAGGGCTGCTGCACCGTTGAGAGTGGCGGCGTTCAATGCCTCTGCCGGAGTCATTTTCATTTTTGCACAGGCCATATTACAGACCAATTGCATGTTGCCCCCCGGTGACGAACCTGGGTTGTAGTCCGTAGCCAATGCAACCAGTGTATCTTCCTCAATGAGTTGTCGTGCAGGCGCATAGTGGATGCCTAAAAAGTAGCTGCAGGAAGGTAAAAGTGTCGCAATAGTGTCGCTGCCATGCAAGGATTTTAAGGCCTCCAGAGACATTACCTCTAAATGATCGACACTTAGTGCTCCGGCCTCCACCGCCATTTGAATGCCGCCGATATCATAAAATTGGTTGACATGGATTTTAAGCGGTAAGTCGTTTGCAGCGCTCGCTTCGATCAGGTGCTCCAGTGCGGTAAGTTTGAAATAATCCCGTTCGATGAATCCGTCAAGGAATTGGGCCAAACCTTCTGCTTTTATTGTGGGTAAACATGCATCAAGCATGTACTCTGTGTACGTAGCGTTGTTCATGCCCTTCGTCTTCGCCCAGGAAGGCAGGGCATGTGCAGCCAAAAATGTTGGTACTAAGGTTGCATTAGAAGCTTCGTTAAGCGCTTTGATGGTACGGAGCATCTTGAGTTCGTTTTCAGGATCTAAACCGTATCCACTTTTAATTTCAAGTGTACCTGTGCCGTTTGCAATCAATCTATTTAGGCGTAGCGCACTCTGACGCTGCATTTCGTCCTGTGTAGTTGCAGCGACACGTCCGGCACTATTTAAAATACCACCACCTGCTGCAGCAATCTCCTCATAGCTGGCGCCTTTGAGTCGGAGGTTGAATTCTTGTTCTCTGGTTCCTGCATAAACCAGGTGACTGTGCGAATCAACAAATGCAGGTAGAACGCATCTGCCGGTTAGGTCTTGAGTGGTCGTTTCGTCTTGGGGACATTCACTCATTGGTCCAAATTCCTCGATTTTTCCATTGCGCAGAGTTAAAAACGCATTTTCTATCAAAGGAAATTGGTCCAGTGCTTTACCTCGTAAGGCTTTTGTATTCAGCGGGTGCACGCCACCGAGCTGCTTAATATTTATGAGTCTAAGGTTCATACCTCAATGTTACGAAGAATGCTTTGTGTTTCCTACATTAGTGGCATGTCCGGAAACACATTTGGAAAATCATTAGTCCTCACTACTTATGGCGAAAGCCATGGTGATCAAATCGGGGGTATTTTAGATGGCATGCCATCAGGAATTACGGTTGATACAGCAGAAGTTCAGCGGGAATTGGACCGCAGAAAACCAGGTCAAAGTTCGCTCACTACAGCGCGTACAGAGCATGATCTGGTCCGCTTTCACAGCGGTATTTTTGAAGGTAAAACAACGGGTACTCCTATTGCCTTCTCCATCTTAAACAAAGATCAGCGCAGTAAGGATTACGGTGCGCTTGAAAAAGTGTATCGCCCTTCCCATGCAGATTATGTATATGATGCGAAGTACGGTCATCGCGATCATAGAGGTGGTGGCAGATCTTCAGCGCGCGAGACAGCCTGCAGAGTCGTTGCGGGTGCATTGGCGGGCTTAGTCATTCCGGATGTTACAGTGAAGGCTTGGACTTCAGCTGTAGGTCCGGTGGAACTGAAAACGAATTGGCAACATCTAGATCTCTCGGCGGTAGATAGCCATCCTACGAGATGTCCTGAAGCATCGGTAGCGGACGAAATGGCGTCTTATATCGCACATGTTCGCGACGAAAAAGATAGTACTGGTGGTGTAATCTCAGCAGTTGCTACTGGCCTTGCAGTAGGTTGGGGAGCACCCGTTTTTGATAAACTGCAAGCAGATTTGGCCAAAGCGCTGATGGGAATAAATGCGGTCAAAGGCTTCGAAATAGGTTCGGGTTTTGCCGCGGCAGAAATGCTGGGGTCTCAACACAACGATGAAATCGGCGCCAATTTTGAAACTAAAACAAACAACGCAGGAGGAATTGTAGGCGGTCTTAGCAATGGGGCGCCACTAGAATTGCGTGTTGCTTTTAAACCTGTGGCCACCATAGGTAAAGAACAAAATACAGTGAATAGCGATGGAAAATCTGTTTCGCTTACGGCAAAAGGTAGACACGATCCCTGCGTAGTACCACGTGCGGTTCCCATTGTAGAGGCAATGATAAAATTGGTCCTTGCTGATCACTACTTAAGAAATCTAAAATATACTCGATGAAAAAACCGTCACTACCTGTACAAATCATAATAGGTCTAGTCTTAGGGATTCTTTGGGCATTGCTTAGCTCTTCAATGGGCTGGAGCGATTTTACCATCGATTGGATCGCACCCTTTGGGACCATATTTATCAACCTATTGAAACTCATTGCCATTCCTTTGGTATTGTTTTCAATCATCGCGGGTATAGGGAATCTGAGTGATACAGCAACATTGGGTCGTATGGGGGTTAAAACTTTAGCCTTGTACATAGGTTCTACGGTGCTCGCTGCAGCCATGGGGATGTTTATTGCGAATACGTTTAACCCAGGAAAGCAGGCATCTGAGGAGCAATTAAAGATCAACCGACTCGCTTATGAATTGTGGGTAAATGAGAGCGAAGGGGTCGAATATTTTGATGATATCCGATTATTGAATGATCCGACCATGGCCACCTATCTTACCGATGCACAAAGCGCCTTAGCGGAGCAGCAAAGCAACGAAGAGCTCAATGCTAAAATGTCCGTATTGAAGAATAAGAAAGAGACGGGGCCGCTCCAATTCTTCGTAGATATGGTGCCTTCGAATATTTTTCTGTCCTTCAACGACAGCCTAATGCTTCAAGTCATCTTCTTCGCCATCTTCTTTGGTATTGTTATGGTCATGCTGCCCAATGCTCAAATGCAGCCGGTCGCAGCCATCATCAACGGATTCTCAGACATCTTTATTAAAATGGTCGATGTGGTTATGAAGGGTGCTCCGTTCTTCGTTTTCGCACTACTCGCAGGGAAACTTGCAGAAATGGCTGGCGATGAACCCGGCCGATTGGTTGAGATTTTCAAAGCACTAGGTGCCTACACAGGCTATACCATATTAGGACTGCTCATCATGATTCTGTTGCTTTATCCGGCCGTTATTGCATTTTTAGTCCATCGTAAAACGAATATGGGTTATTGGAAAAGCTGGGGCTACTTTATGCGTGGAATTCGTCCTGCCCAGTTGCTGGCTTTTTCCACGAGTTCAACGGCGGCAACGCTTCCCGTAACCATGGATTGTGTTCGTGATAATTTAGGCGTTGATGAAGAGATCGGTTCTTTTGTATTACCTGTGGGCGCTACCATCAACATGGACGGAACCGCCTTGTATCAGACTGTGGCTGTAATTTTCATGGCCCAATTCCACATGATCGATCTCAGCCTCGGTCAACAAGCTACGATCATTCTAATGGCGACATTAGGCTCCATTGGCGCTGCTTCTGTACCTTCTGCCGGAATGATCATGCTCATCCCCATTCTCGAGAGTGTGGGTCTAAACCCAGCGTGGATCGCAATTATTTTCCCGGTCGATCGCATTATAGATATGGTGCGTACGGTATTGAATCTCACGGGAGATGCTTCTGTAAGCACCATCATTGCGTTGTCGGAAGATAAATTTAAGGTAGTCGACCAAGCGGAACTGTAATGCGTAAGGTACTTTTATTACTCATTATACTGGCGAGTTCATCACTCTCGGCCCAGCTGGGCAAGGCAGAATTAGGGGATTATTGTGGTGACGATCACGCCAGTCCTTCCCGTCAAATTCAAAAGGGTTTGCAAGCTTTGAATAAAGGCGATTACCCCAACGCAGGGGTCTACATTGGTGCGGCTCTGCGTCAAAACGAAGCGGACCAACACGCATTGTACTTGAGAGGTGAATGGGCTATGCGAACGGGTAAATTCCCCGTTGCCGAGGGCAGTTGGAAGCGACTGGTGAAACGCTGTCCCGGATATAAACCCGATTTACTTTTTTTCATTGCCACATTAGCTATTGAAGCAGGCAGACCTGAAGAGGCAGAGCGCTATCTGGAACAATGGTTTCAAAGAGACGATAGAGAATTAGGCTATGAGAAAGAAGCTGAAAAAATGCTATCAGAAATAAACTTAAAAGAGTACTTCCTTGCGTCTCCCGTGCCATTTGATCCAAAGCCCGCCCGCAATGTAAATACAAGATGGGATGAGTATCTGGCAGCATTAACTCCAGACGGATCTACCATGTATTTTACCCGCCGCAGTAAAAAGAAGAATAAATACGACGGACCGGGCGCTCAGGTGAGAAGCGTTGAGGAATTTAGTAGTGCCGCGTCCACTGGTGAGCATCAGGGCATGCCTGCTTTCGAAGAAGGGACAGCCCTAGAAGCTCCATTTAATAACCAGTACAACGAGGGTGGCCCGTCTATAACAGCGGATAATAGATTCATGGTATTCACCATTTGTGAGCGCAATCCTAAAACTGGGGTACGGAATTGCGATTTGTATTATACTTCCTATGAATACGGCGGGTGGAATGGTATTCGTCCCATGCCGGAGGAGATTAACCGACCTGGAAGTTGGGAAAGTCAACCTTCCATAAGTCCTAACGGAGACGTTTTGTATTTCACTAGCGATCGTGTAGGCGGATACGGCGGTTTAGACCTGTATCGCAGTGCAAGAGATGCCAACGGAAATTGGGGCGTCCCAGAAAACTTAGGAGCTGCGGTGAACACGAAGAAAAATGAAAAGAGCCCCTTCATTCACCCGGATAGTGAAAGTCTGTACTTCGCCTCAGATGGTCATCCTGGTATGGGTGGGTACGATTTATTCAAAATTCAAGTTGTGCAGCGGAGCGCGCTATGGGGCAAGCCAATGAATTTAGGCTATCCCATCAATACAGAAGGCGATGAAATAGGTTTGATGGTTACTTTGGACGGTCAGAAAGCCTACTTTGCTTCCAATAAGATCAACCAATCCAATGGTTGGGATATTTACTTTTTTGATTTATACGAAGCCGTTCAGCCTGAAGAAGTAGTATTCGTTAAAGGCCAATTAATAATTGATCAATTCGCTTCTGACGAAGATCCAAAAGTCCTTTTGAAAAATAGTATGACTGGCGAAAGCCAACAACTGCAATTGAGTCGCGATGATAATAGCTTCGTGGCGGTAGTTAAAAAAGAAGAAGCCCAGCAGGTTTTGCTCCAGCTTGAGGCCAAAAAAGCCGCATTTAGTGCGGCACCCATTCGTTTAGCTCCTAATCTTGATGCAGAAGGCGTGCTCCAAAATGAAGTGTCTATTGAGTTAGAACACAAAGACTTGGAATCGGGTGAGGCTTATCTCATACCGCACATCCTCTTTGAAACAGCCTCTGATCGATTGGATGCGCAGAGTGAATTATTGATTGCTTCCTTTGCACAATATCTTTTGGGAGCACCTAGTCTCCGCGTTCAGATACAAGGCCATACGGACAATGTCGGTGACGCTAGCGCGAATCTTGATTTATCGAAGCGTCGAGCGAAACGGGTAGCCGAGACCATAATTGACCTTGGTGTGAGCGCGAATCGCATTAGCCACGGCGGTTATGGCGAAAGCAGGCCAGTGGCTAGCAATGATTCTGAAGTGGGTAGGTCCCAGAATAGGAGAACGGTCTTTGTTGTTACTGCATTATAAAACGAGGGAGGAGCCAAAAAAAATCCCCAACTGCGCTGCAATTGGGGATTTCAATGTGTTCTGTGGTCGGTCTAGTAACGACGCTCTTTAATACGAGCAGCTTTACCAGTAAGCTCACGTTGGTAGAAGATACGTGCACGACGCACTTTACCTTTTTTGTTGATTTCGATTTTCTCTATCGCAGGAAGATTCACTGGAAAAATACGCTCAACACCTACGTTACCGCTCATTTTACGTATAGTAAAAGTTTCAGTAACGCCTGAACCTCTGCGCTGTAAAACAACACCGCGGAAGAACTGTGTACGTGTTTTTTCACCTTCGGTGATCTTGTAGTATACCGTAATGGTATCACCTGCTGCAAATTCTGGAAGGTCTTTCTTGCCTACGAATTCGTCTTGTACAAACTGGACTAAATCCATGAGTATAAAAATTAACTATTACCGTGGGCCAACATTCACAACTCTTGCCAGAGGTTGACACTCAGTCCCTTTCGGGACGGCGAAATTAGTAAATAATTTCTGATTAAAACTGCTCGCGACCTGCAAAGTGGAAATCACCCTCGATTTGAGCGTTTTCGGCACTGTCAGAACCGTGTACAGCGTTTTCACCGATACTTTTTGCAAAGCGTGCACGAATAGTACCTTCTGCAGCTTCAGCAGGGTTGGTTGCACCGATAAGCGTACGGAAATCTTCAACCGCATTTTCTTTTTCAAGAATTGCTGCAACGATAGGACCTGATGTCATGAATGCAACAAGTTCGCCGAAAAACGGACGCTCGCTGTGAACGGCGTAAAAGGCTTCAGCATCTGCTTTTGACAACTGAGTCAGTTTCATTGCTGAAATACGGAATCCTGCTTCGTTGATTTGGTTTAAGATTGCTCCAATGTGACCGTCGCGTACAGCGTCCGGCTTAATCATTGTTAGGGTCTTAGTTCCTGCCATTTTATTTGAGTTTTTCTAAATTTCGGACCGCAAAGGTACACTTTTCTTGCACCTTTGTTGTAGACTTACAACACTATGAAAGAAATTAGACTTGACGGTTTTACCGAAGCATTGGCTAAGAGCAGCAATATTGTGATCACGAACCATACGAATCCAGATGGAGACGCTATGGGAAGTGCACTCGCTTTAGCCCATGTATTGAAAGGTTTGGGAAAAAACGTGAGTGTGATTGTGCCTAATCCGTATCCGAAGTTTTTGTGGCACTTGCAAGGCAACGATGCTGTCATGATTTACAGCAACGGGAAAAAATTGGCCAACCGAAAGATTGCAGAAGCAGATATGCTCTTTCATCTAGATTACAACGCCTACGGTCGAGCTGCAGATATGGAAGAGGCGTTAAGGAATGCAACGGGCAAAAAGGTGATGATTGACCACCACCAGCAACCTGAAGATTGGCCTGATTTTATGTACAGCGATACTTCCATGAGTTCCACTTGTCAAATGATTTATGAGTTCTGTGAAATGTACGATTGGACCGGACACTTAGATAAAGGCAGTGCTGAATGTTTGTATACCGGAATAGTTACCGATACAGGTAGTTTTAAGTACAGCGCAACATCGTCTAGAACGCACGAAGTAGCGGGTAAGTTATTAGATTTAGGTGTAGAAAGTCAAGAAGTTCAAAACAGTATTTTCGATGCGCAACCTATTGCACGATTGCGCCTGTTGGGTGCGATGCTTGATCAATTGGAAACGAACGCATCCGGCACTATTGTTCTATTGTACCTCAGTCAGTCGCAATGCGAATCGCTGGGCTATGAAAAGGGAATTTCGGAAGGTTTTGTGAATTATGGATTGAGCATCGAAGGTGCACAGATGACGCTATTTATGCGTGAAGAAGAAGGTGTTGTGAAATTGTCCCTTCGCAGCAAAGGAATAATCGATGTGAATGAAATTGCCCGTACATCGTTTAATGGCGGTGGGCATAAAAATGCAGCAGGAGGGAAGCTAGAAATGGCATTGCCCGAAGCTTTGGCATACGCTAAGAAGGTATTCGCATGGGACTAAAAGCAGGAGTCATCGGAATCGCCGTGCTCTTAGCCGGTTGTGCAGAACGCGCTGAACCGGCAGTGGAAGCGCCGCAAATGAATGCAGTTGAGCGCAATAGAATGTATTTAGCGCAGGAGCGCGAAATGCTCAAAGACTATATAGATACGCATGAATTGATCGGTATCGTCCGGGATGGTTATGGCATGTATTCGTTATCCATGTTGCCTGGAACGGGAATGATTGCGGAGATGGGCGATGAGGTTATTTACCAAGCCACGGTCTATTTGCTTGATGATAGTGGTGTAGGCCAGTATACAGATACCGTGGAGTTGGGTTATAGCCAGATAGATATCGGGCTGCATGAGGCCATTTCTGGAATGAAAGAAGGGGAAAAGAAACTCGTTCTTATCCCCTCGTTTTTAGCTCGTGGATTGGCGGGTGATTTAGACAAAGTACCCCCTCAAAGTCCGCTTCGTTATGATTTGAGACTTATCCAGGTAAACCGCTGATTTGCATTGTATTTTAAGTGTGGCTTTGGAAGCTAAGCACGAAGAGTGCTCTTATGCTTGTGAAAGTTTTCATAATTGGTCCTCGTCGGCTTTTGAATAGCATAAGGAATAGTACCTTTGACCTTCTCGAATTTAAACGTCATTCAAATGATAAGAACCTATTTATTTGCAGCTGTTGCTGCCATTACATTATCAAGTTGCGGAGGCAATAAAGTCACTGTCAACGATGAGACCATCACCTTAGAAGATGGGATTTACGCAAAATTGGAAACGACTATGGGAGACATTCTCATTGATTTTCATGAAGATTTAGTGCCAATGACGGCTGCCAATTTTATTGCACTAGCTGAGGGCAACCATCCCGAGGTAGCAGAAAAATATCAGGGTAAGCCGTATTACAATGGAACATTATTCCACCGTGTTATCAAAAACTTTATGATACAAGGTGGTGATCCAGACGGAACAGGTTCTGGTGGTCCAGGTTATGCGTTCCCCCAAGAAATCAACGAAGAGTTACGCCATGATAAAGCGGGTGTCGTAAGTATGGCGAATGCGGGTCCAGGTACAAATGGGTCTCAATTTTTTATCACACACAATCCTACGCCGCATCTTGATGGCGGGTACAACATTTTCGCTCAGGTTTTAAGCGGACAAGATGTTGTTGCGGCTATGGGCGAAGTAGAAACTATGGCTGCAGATCGTCCAGTTGAAAAAGTAGTTCTTCAGAATGTTCAGATTATTCGCGTAGGCAGCTTAGCGAAGAACTGGGACGCGCCGGCAGCATTTACTGCTGGGAAATCAGCTGTAGCAGATGCGAAAGCGGCAGCGGCAGCGGTAATCGAAAATGAGATTGATGCGGCGTACCCTGAAGCAACGAAGTCTGAGACAGGATTACGTTACATTATAGAAACGTTTGGTGACGGTCCTAAGCCGGAAATTGGTCAGATGGTTCGCGTGCATTACGCAGGTTATTTGATGGACGGCACCTTGTTCGACAGTTCCATAAAATCAGTAGCGCAAGCGAATGGTAAGTACGACGAGCGTAGAGAGCCTTATGAGCCCTTCCCATTACAGTACGGTCCCATGGCTAGAGTGATCGAGGGCTGGAAGGAAGGCATCCAATTATTAAATGTGGGAGGTAAAGCGAAACTCATCATTCCTCCTTACCTCGGCTACGGCGCACGTGGTGCGGGAGGTGCCATTCCTCCAAATTCTAGTCTCGTCTTTGACGTCGAAGTAGTTTCAATCGAAAAATAAATCAAGGGCCCCGCACGGCGGGGCCTCATCTTTTTTAATATATAAGCATGGAAAACGGTATTTACGCCAAAATCGCTACACCCAAAGGAGCGATAACAATCAAACTAGAACACGAAAAAACACCGATGACGGTGGCCAATTTTGTGGGTTTAGCAGAAGGTACAATTGAAAACAACGTGACTGAAAAGGGAACGCCTTACTATGACGGTCTTACCTTTCACAGAGTGATTGCAGATTTCATGGTTCAAGGTGGCGATCCTACAGGAACCGGCGCCGGCGGCCCAGGCTACCAGTTCGAAGATGAAATACACCCAGAATTAACGCACAATAGACCTGGGACGTTGTCAATGGCAAATGCCGGTCCCGGAACAAACGGTTCTCAATTTTTTATTACCCACGGCGCAACGGACTGGCTAGATGGTAAGCATACTGTTTTTGGCTACGTAATTGAAGGTCAAGATGTTGTGGATGCTGTTGCTCAGGGAGATGCCATGGAAAAATTAGAAATTATTCGCGTTGGTGAAGAAGCTCAAAATTGGGATGCAAGCTCCATGTTCACTACGGCAAGAAGTAAGGCGGAAGAGGCCGCTAAGGCAGCTCAAGAGGCAGCAGATGCAGCCATTCAGGGCCTTAAAGATCAGGCAGAAACCACTGAAAGTGGATTGATGTACATCCTTGAAGAAGAAGGTAATGGACCGAAGCCTACAGCCGGACAACAGGTTGATGTTCACTATGAACTAAAATTGGTGGACGGCACGGTAGTGGATTCTTCATTTAGTCGTGGAACACCACTTCAAATCCCTATTGGTGTAGGTAAAGTGATTCCGGGATGGGATGAAGGCATTATGTTATTGAATGAAGGTGCTAAAGCAACTTTGATCGTTCCTTCGGAATTGGGATATGGTGCTTCAGGTGCAGGCGGTGTTATCCCACCAAATGCGACGCTAATCTTTAAAGTAGAGTTAGTAAAGGTCGGCTAAGCGCCTGCTATAGCTATAAAACAGACCACCCCGCGGCTTGCCGCGGGGTGGTTTTTTTTTGTTTTTACAAAGTAAAAACGACGTGCTCCTAGAAGAGGTTTTTAATCAAGCGTTGTACCAATTTTGCCTTTATACTTGTGTAGGGTGGGGCTAGAATTTTATTGACCGGGACCCCCCACTGGTAAAATGCGCTTCGTGTGTTGGTGAATTCTAAAAAGCCTGCGTGTCCATTGGTTTTACCAATACCGCTATGTCCAGTGCCTCCGAAAGGCAGGTAGTTGTTTGCGATTTGCAGTAAACTCATATTCACTGCAGTTGCACCTGCGCGCGTTCCTTGTTGTATAGCCCTAATGTTTCGTTTGCTCTTGCTGTAGATGTAAACCACCAAAGGGTGTTCTCGAGAATTGATTTCCAACAATGGCTGCGTTAGGTCCGTGTAACTAAATACAGGTAGGAGCGGGCCAAAGATTTCTTCTTTCATTAATGCACCTTCCTTCGAAGGGTTGATAAAGACGGCCGGAGAAATCTTGCGTTGTTCCGCATTGGTAACACCTCCGATAAAAGGAGTGCCAGCTTCTTCGGTAGCTTCTCTGAGCATATCGGAGAGTCGTTTAAAATGCTGATCGTTCACTATACGCACATAGTCCTTACTTAGGGTAGGGTCCTCGCCGTATTGTTGGGAAATGACTTTAGCGACACCGCGCTTAAAATCTTCCAGTTTTCGCGCATGCACGTAGATGTGATCGGGAGCAATGCAGATCTGTCCTGCATTCGTAAATTTCGCCCATGCGACGCGCTGTCCAGCTTCAAATGCATTGGCCGTCTCATCCACAATCGTTGGACTTTTTCCGCCCAATTCTAAGGTCACACTGCACAGGTATTTGCTTGCCGCCGCCATCACTATTTTACCTACGGCCGTTGAGCCGGTAAAAAATATATGATCAAAGCGTTCTTTTAGTAACGCGGTAGATACATCTATGCCTCCTGTAACCACGCTTGCTTCTTCTGGTTTGAAAATATCTGCAACTAATTCGGCTAGAGCTGCAGCGGTTTTCGGCGTATGTTCAGATGGTTTTAAGAGAACAGTATTTCCAGCCGCGAATGAGGAACATAAAGGATGAAGCGATAAGAAGATAGGGTAATTCCATGGTGCGATGACCATGGTGCTGCCTTTGGGTTCAGGTTGGGTATAAGAAGAGGATCCAAAAAGGAATAACGGGGTTTTTACTTTTTGCGGTGTAGACCAACGTTTTAAGTTTTTGCGAATGATCTTTAGATTATCCAATGTTGGGAAAATCTCAGTTAAACCGACTTCTACTTGGCTTTTACCAAAGTCCTCGTGAAGGGCTTTGGCCAATTTCTCTTGCCATGGACCTTGCAACGCACGGCGCAACTGGTCCAATTTCTGTAGCCGGTATTTTAAACTAGTACGGGCTTGTACTGGAGCATGGGCGCGTTGTAGGGCGATTATTTGATCTAGGTTCATCGTTTTTCGTACAAATTGTCCGGGCCGTCGACGGGGCTGTTGTAAAACATTAAATAGGGCGGGCAATACACTATTTGACCCCAAAGCGTGCTCACGGATGTGTCTAAATTTAACGAAAAAGAGTACCAACTGTTCTCTAAGGACCAATTTCCTTCATACCATACAGTATCAGCACCATTCACGCTGTAAGTGCTGTCGGGATTCAATATCAGCGTCCAACCTGTATAATCCGATTCACTCTCATAAGATCCTCCCCATCCCCACGCTTGAACATACCGCCAATCGTAGGTGCCCTCAAGTGCATTAAAGAGGTCCGGCGCCGTCCATTGTAACGTATCGTGGCACGAATGCATTTCTGAAATTACTTCGCTGTAGTCGATAGTATTTCTAGCGCAGCTCAGAGAAACGGCTGCCACGAAAATGAATAAATAACGCTTCATTACAGGTGGTTTAAGGGATGGAAATCTGCGATTTTATCACTCAATTGCTGGGCACTGATATGGGTGTAAATCTCGGTAGTCGTAATGCTTTCATGCCCTAAAAGTTGCTGTACAATTCTCAAATCCGCGCCGCGTTCCATCAAATGTGTTGCGAAGCTGTGGCGCATGGTGTGCGGGCTAATTGCTTTTTTAATTCCAGCAGCAGCGGCAAATTTTTTGATCTTCAGAAAGATGCTCTGTCGAGAGAGTGCTGCGCCTCTATTGCTCAAAAAGACGGTATCCGAATGTTTCGGCTGACACTTTTGATGGGGACGTTCATATTCTAAATACCCTTCGAGGTGTTTTACGGCCTCTTTATGAATGGGAACCAACCGTTGCTTATTTCCTTTACCGGTCACAATAATGTAGCCTTCTTCTAAGCGAAGCAGAGAACGCTTTAGTGTGCACGCCTCAGAAACGCGCAGTCCACAGGCATAGAGCAGCTCTATGATGGCTCTGTCACGGGTCGCAAAGTCTTCATTCATGCGAATGGCTTCCAGCAAACGAACTACCTCTTGTACGCTCAAAACTACCGGCAATTTGCGCCCCGTCTTCGGATTTTCAAACAAAACCACAGGATGTTCACTGAGGTGTTCTTCATCAATCATCCAGTTAAAGAATCCACGTAGCGCACTGAGCCCACGCCCTTGAGAGCGCGGGGAGTAGCCGATAGAGTGGAGGTGTTGTAGGTAGGCAGAGATGTGTTTTGCAGTGATCAGCTTTGGCTTTTGATCACTGAAATTGGCCAATTGGTTGAGATCCCTTTTATAGGCGCTAATGGTGTTGTCGCTGAGTCCACGCTCAAATTTGAGGTGCTCTAGATAACCCGTAATGGAATCGGTCCAATTCATGCTCCTAATTTCGCTATTGATGCGCTAACTTTACACTATGCAAATTTTAATTCTCAACGGACCCAATCTCAATCTTTTAGGAAAAAGAGAGCCCGGGATTTACGGAAATCAGGACTTTCAGTCCTTCTACGAAGAGCTTACTGCAGTGTATGATGACGTGGCGTCGTTCCGCTATGAGCAAAGCAATGTAGAGGGTGCACTGATCGATTTATTGCAGGAAGCCGATGGGACTTATGATGCAGTTGTACTGAATGCCGGTGGATATACGCATACCTCTGTTGCACTCATGGATTGTATAACAGCCATTCCCGTTCCCGTATATGAAGTGCACATTTCTAACCCTTTAGCACGCGAGGATTTTCGACAGACAAGTTTGATAGGTCAAAAATGTGTTGCAACCGTAAGTGGTTTTGGTTTAGATTCTTACCGTTTGGCTGTTGAAGGAATATTAAGTCAATTGGCGGGCTAAATAGCCCATTTCAGCAGCTATTTCTTTTAAGGTCGCATCGTAAACGGCTCTGCATTCTGGCGTACCATCACTGCGTTTGGGATCCATAAAAGTTAAGGGGAAACGCGCAGCCGCACCCACAACTACTGGACAGGCCTCATTCGCACTATCACAGACCATAATGGCAACATACCCAGAGGAAGGATTTGGCGCATGATCATAAGCTTTTGAAAATAAGAATGGGGTATTGTGCTCGCTTTCAAGCAGTGGATGAAAGATTTGCCAATGCGGATTATGTGCAACAAGATCCTTCACCGCAGTAAATCCATGTCGCTTAAAACTTTCGGCTACCTCAGGATATAAAGCAGTGCCCTCGGTACCTCCACTAAAGGTTTCCACGTTTTCATGGCCATAATACTTTGCTGCAGTTCTAAAAAGAACTTCAGAAAAATGACTTCTTCTGCTGTTGTGTGTGCAAATAAAGTTAACAGCTAAACCATCTTTAGAATGTACGTTGAGCAAGGCCGCTAAAGCATCTAATTCCTCCAAACGAGTCTCGCTAGGGGCAACAGTAAATAGTGATTTTAAGATTTCTTGTGACATTAAAGTGTTGCGTTTAATATAGCGACGACCTCTCTTGGGGTGATGTCTTTGTGTTCTCCTAAGCGTGTGGCACCATAACTTTCAAGTTGCGCCGCGGCGCGTTCAGGAAAATCGGTGGTATCGGATGTATAGGCACTTAATTTAGTCTCAATTCCCAAAGAATGGAAAAAGGCTTCTGTGCGGTCAATGGCTTCTTGCGCCACGTCAAAATCAGTCCCTTCTAAAGACAGCACCCGGCGGCCGTATTGGGCTAGTTTTGCTTGTTTTTGTTCAAATTTGAATCTGTAAAGACTGGGTAGAACAATAGCGAGCGTTCTCGCATGATCTACATTATAAGCAGCTGTGATTTCATGACCTATGGCGTGTATGCTCCAGTCGGTTGGTACACCTTTTTGAATCAGCCCGTTGAGTGCCATATTACAGCTCCACATAAAATTTGCGGCAGTATCATAGTCGGACGGGTTGTCCATGAGTTTTGGAGCAATCTCAATCAGTGTAGAAAGAATTCCCTCTGAAATGCGGTCTTGTAAGGTCGCAGAAGTAGGGTAGGTCATGTATTGTTCCATCACATGAGTGAAGGCATCTACGAGACCATTCGCAAGCTGGCGTTGAGGTATTGAGGTTACTACAGTAGGATCCGAAATGGAAAACTGAGGAAATAACCCTGGACCGCCCATCCCGCGCTTTTGTCCTATCTCTTTGCGGCTCACCACTGCGCCACTATTCATCTCCGAACCAGTAGCGGGCAAGGTTAATACGGTCCCAAAAGGCAATGCTTTTGTCGTGCGAATACCTTTTGCAAGAATGTCCCAGGGTTCTTCCCCTTCAAAGAGCGCCGCGGACGCCAGAAACTTTGTGCCATCTATGACGGAACCTCCACCAACAGCGAGTAAAAAGTCAATTTTTTCAGCCTTTATAATGGCCAATGCTTGAAGTAATGTGCTGTATTGTGGATTGGGTTCAATGCCACCGAATTCTAGGACTTTATGATTTTTAAGCGCCACCATGACTTTTTCGTGGACCCCGTTTCGCTTGATCGATCCACCGCCATAGGTGATAAGCACCTTTGCGTCTTTGGGAATAAGGGAAGTTAATTTTCGATGTTCGTCTTTTCCGAAACAAAGATTAACAGGATTGTATAAGTTGAAATTATTCATTTGTGTGCTTTGTTATTTGACTTAACCACAAATGCATTGTGGTGTTTACAAGGTGATGTAACGTGAGCGCTTCTCTTCGTAGATTTTATCTACGGAGATGAGAATGCCGGTTTCTTCTACATTTCCAAAATCGGCGTTAACGAAAGTCCCAAAAGTTTTCATTTCAGGACTCAGCACCATGTATTGTTTAATCAATGGAGGAACACTTTCGCCAAATTCACTGGTCAGCTTACCAAGATTCCGAAGTCCTTTTTTAAAATTGGTTGAAAAATCCAATCGGTCGATAGGGAAGTGTTGTTCAAGCCCTGGAAGTTTTGGCAACTCGGCTTGTAAGATGGGGTGCATGAGTCCTTCAGTATCTGGGAAATAATGTTCCAAAAAATTCAGAACCCAATTCCGCGCATTACGATCGTAGGAAGGATACATAGTAACCTTTCCGTAAAAGTGACGCATGTTTTCATATTTCAACACAATTGCACCTAGACCATCCCAGATATTGTCTAACGCAAACATCCCTTTTCTAGGATCAACGGCAGGCTGGTATTTCGGTTGTACCCAACTGCGCCCTAATTCAATACTGTGCGGCAGGTAATCTTCAAGAAACTGCGGTGAAAACTGAAAATAATGCCCCATACTTAGGTCGTGTTGGGGACTTCTCTTTCCTCCTGCGACAGTTGCACCATCTATAAACCGGTAGCCACCTACAATCTCTTCTTCCTCTGGATTCCAAACAATCAGTTGTTGGTAAGGATTGTCGCTAAGGTCCAGTTCGTCGAGATCAACGGGTTTACCAGTTCCACCGTCGGCGCTGGCAAAAGTTAGTTCGCGCAAACGACCCACTTCTTGCACCGTTTCAGGTGAATTGTGCACGTTTACGATATAGATTTCATTGTTGAGTTTAGAGGTGTAGCGAACAAACCGCTCTTGGGTCAATTCCGCTTTTATTGCCTCTACCGGCACTGCCGGTCTGATGTGACTCAAATCTATCATGTTGCAAATATACCGCCTAATGGCTGGTTAAAGGCGACTTATTTCACCAGATTGTATACGTTAGATTTTACTTCATATGCCCAATCATCGTCGTTCTTTGACTTATCGAGATACTCAGGATAAATGGGCTTTCCGTAAGTAATGGTTATCGTTTTGCCGCGTTGTTTCATCATTTCTTGAGCCAGTAAAAGCATCTCGATATTGATTTTAATCCCAAAGAACTTACGAATCTTTGCAACCCTGTAGAATTTTCGGGAAAGACGACCACTGATGTGAACGGGAACGATGGGCTTTTTATGTCTTTTTGCTTTGCTAATGAACGTCTTCTTCCAATCTAGATCACGGATAACCTTATACTTAGTCATTCTACTAACCAGTCCGGCAGGGAATATGAAAACAGCGTTTTCACTGGCAAATAACTCGTCTACACGGCGGATATTCTCACGCGGTGTGGCGCCAAACTTATTTACTCCGACAAAAATCCCTCGAAGATTAACGATGGACATTAAAAGGTCATTAACTAAAAACTTTACATCATTACGATGGTGCGAAATACTTTCCATGATCGCCATAGCATCCATTCCGCCTAAGGGGTGGTTTGCTGCAAATATGGCCCCTCCCGCTGTGGGAATGTTTTCAATACCCTTACTTACAACAGTGACATTGAATCGTTTACAAACTGCAGCACAGAACTCGAAATTATTCAAGTCCTTTAGCTCTACCATGATTTGGTTCAGAACGCGTTCTCTTACGATTCGCTCGCTAACGTAACGGATAAGAAACCCAGGAATAATTTGGTAGAGTGAAGGATTTTTGTCCTTAATTACTCCATCGATATCGATGAATTTATCTGGCGATTTGGTTTGGTTTTCGGTCATTTCTTTGGAGTGAAAGGCAAAAATAGTGAATTCCTATTTCTTAAGTTGCTTCTCGTAGGTCGCTATCCATTGCTCTGGTGTTATTTTCTGAGCCAATTCTTCAATAAGTTGAAACGGGATATCGTCCATCTTCTTAAAACGCACACAGCTTTTTCCCATATCCAATTTTCTTTTAGAATGCTTTGGATACTCTTCTTGCCACCAAGATATGAGTTCAGGCGTTGCATACAAACCCATGTGATAAAAGGCGATAAAGTTTTTTTGTGAAGCGATGCTAATGAAGGGTAGTGCAACCTGCGGGGATACATGATAACCAGATGGATAAAGACTACGAGGAACAGAGAATGCAGGCATGCCATAGCTCAGGCATTCTTCAAAACCTTTGGGTAGATGTGTTCTTAAGATGGATAATAATTTCTCAAATACTACTTTGCGGTCTTCGGGGATTTGATCAATATATTCAGCAATTGTGGAGGCTTTAATGGTCATAGAAAGCTTAAAGTTATTTGAAGCTAAATATAAATGATTAATACTAAGAGCCTCAAAGAACAAGTCATTGCATCTGGTGTTAATTCGAAAAATGTAAATAATGTTTGGACTGTTCAAAATGAAATCGGAAAAAGAAAAGCTTGAAGCACAATATGATGCACTCATTAAGAAGAGCTATGAGTTAAGCCACAGCAATAGAGCGGAAAGTGACAAGGTACAAGCACAAGCGCAAGAAGTACTTAAGCAAATTGAGGCACTAGAAGATTAGTGCTCGCCGCGCAATGCACCGATGGGACGTAACCATTTTTTCTCTGCGTAAAATGTGCCGAATGGCACTAAAGAAGCAATGAGAAAAAGCAGTGACTTTGATAAACTCACCTTGTAATTTACCGTAAAATCGATCAGAGCAAACAGGTAAAGAACAGTTAAAAGTCCGTGCATCATTCCGAAAACCTTATTCGGATAAGGCATGTCAAAGCCGTACTTCAAGGGCATGCAAATGAACAAAAGAATTAGGAAGGAGCTGCCCTCAAAAAAGGCGACCCATTTGAATCGAGTGTATGGGTTTCTTAGCATGTTCTTTTGTGCTTCTCGTCTATTGAATTAAGGAATTTAATGGCTTCAGCATTGAAAATCTCTGGTTGTTCTATATTGACAACGTGACCGCAGTTTTCAATGACATGAAGCAGCGCACTGCGGTGGTCTTCTACAATTTTCCGAATACTTGGTAAGAACATGTGGTCCTCGCTTCCCATGATATAAAGGGTAGGGACATTGCTGTCTTTGAATCGGAAAAATCTCAATAAAGGATTCACTTCCGCCACTAGGGTAAACCAACGTTTAAACTCTCTTTGATACAACTTGCGAGCCTCTCTTGCGAAAAGATTACGAGCCTCCTTGTGGGTTTTTTTAGGCATAATCACCCATGCAAAGAACTTATACAGAACCATATATGGAATGACGCTTTTAAATGCGGCTCCTGTTCTCATTAAAACCTGACCGCGTTTATTGAGTTTCATTACTGCACCGCCCATGATCATGCTTAGCGATCGTTGTGGGTGACGTTCTGTAATATCACGTATAATGATGGTACCCAGTGATATTCCAATCCAATGCGTGCTTTGTATTTTCAAATGATCTAATACCTCCAGTACCTCATCACCGATAGTGGAGAAGTTGTAGTTTTTGATACGTTCGTAAATAGGCGCTTTGCTTCGGCCATGTCCTCGAAGGTCAATGAGCAGTACATTAAAGTTGGTCGAGAATGCTTTCAGCTGTTTGTACCAGATCGTACTAGACCCTCCCGCACCGTGTACGAAGGTAACCCAGGGCAATTGTGGTGCATTTTGATGTGTACTATAACTAAGCATATTACAAATGAAACACTTTATCCTTAAAGGCTGTTCAGTGTTGGGCAGTTTTATTATGTTCACGCTTCAAAATTGACCTATAAATTTGAAGCTATGTTAAATCACAGTCCCTTTGCAAACTTAAAGCAAGATGCACCCAGTTCTTTGGTTGTATTTCTTGTTGCCTTACCACTTTGTCTGGGTATTGCACTTGCCTCGGGTGCACCACTTTTCTCTGGACTAATTGCTGGAATTATTGGCGGGTTGATAGTTGCGCCTCTTAGCGGCAGTCCGTTAGGTGTAAGTGGCCCTGCCGCAGGGTTAGCAGTTATAGTCTATGGGGCTATAGAAGAATTGGGTGCTTATCCTACGTTCTTAGCAGCCGTGATCGTGGCAGGTATAGTACAGGTCCTTCTAGGCGTATTGAAAGCCGGAGTAATCGGTTATTATTTTCCTTCTTCTGTTATTAAAGGTATGCTAAGCGGGATTGGGATAATTATCTTCTTAAAGCAGATTCCTCACGCTTTTGGATACGATAGTACTCAAGAGGTTGGAAATTATTTTGATGCAATTACACCTTCTGCTGCGCTGATATCCATGCTTGGTTTAGGTATATTAATTCTGTGGGAACGACCGTTTATGAAAAAGATGTCGTTTACTACAATCATACAAGGACCACTTGTGGTGGTTGTGACGGGAATTGTTCTCAAGCTCTATTTCGACGGCAAAGAAGGATGGGAATTAGTAGGAGATCAGTTAGTTTCTATTCCTGTAACTGAAGGATTAAGTGGATTCATAGGACAGTTTACTACGCCTGATTTTAGCGCCTTTCTTAATCCAGCCATCTATACAATTGGTATAACTATGGCGGTTGTTGCATCTCTAGAAACATTGTTATGTGTGGAGGCAACGGATAAATTGGATCCTTACAAAAGAGTTACACCAACAAACCGTGAATTATTAGCTCAAGGAACGGGTAACATAGTGAGTGGATTAGTGGGTGGACTGCCTATCACTCAGGTCATTGTTCGATCATCAGCAAATATTCAAAGTGGCGGACGTACAAAAGCTTCTGCTACTTTACACGGAGCACTATTGCTTATTTCGGCATTTGCAATTCCTGCAGTATTGAACCTAATACCATTAGCTGCATTGGCCGCAGTACTATTAATTGTTGGTTACAAACTCGCAAAGCCAAGTATGATTATTGGCATGTGGAAGAAAGGTAGTAATGAATTTATACCCTTCGCTGTAACCGTTCTTGGTATTGTTCTTACCGATCTGTTAATGGGAATAGCCTTAGGTTTAGTTGTAGCCATTGTTTCTATACTATGGGACAACTTTAAAGTGCCTTACAAATTCGATATTCGTAATTATAAAGCGGGTGATCCGATAAAAATTGAGTTTTCGGAAGTGGTCAGCTTTTTAAACAAAGCTAGCATTCAACAAACCTTAGATACCATTCCTCCTAAGACGAGCGTAGTACTGGATGCCTCTCAGACTTTACGCATGCACCCGGATGTAAATGAAATCATAGAAGAGTTTCAAGTGAATGCCGCGACAAAGGATATTACGTTGGAGTTAATAGGTTTTGAGGCTACGGTAAGTGAAACCCCGATGGCTGATTTCGAAGAGCAGGTATTACAAAAGCCGCGCGCAACAACTTCTAAAGTCGCTAAACTCTTTAAAAAGAAGTAACTTAGATCACATGCGGTTGAGGTATGTGTGTTTTTCGGGACTGTTTGGGCTGTTATTCATTTTACCTAATGAATGTGCAGGACAAGAATCGCCGCGTTTTCGTGCAGAGTTAGGCTATCTCTATGCTTTTCATGACGATTTGGGAATTACTAAGAAGGATTGGATACGGGTTCCTGGAACATGGTCAGATCCATCTAATTACGACGGTCAAAGCCAATATGCCTTTACTTTCAGAGATACCTCTTGGTACTACCCGTTTAACCATCATCTGCCATTTATTAATACTCGTTACCGTCTGAGCTCAAATTCAATAAATTCTCTTGAAGTTTCTCTTCTTCAGAGTATTACCATTAACAGTTGGCGTCAATTGTCCTTTATGTGGGGAGCGGAGTTCATATACCGTCCAGTGGATTGGATGCAATTAGCCATTCAAGGAGGATTCATTTCTGGATATCATGCAGTAACTGATCTTCAAAATCCAACGTTATTGCCAATAGAAGGCGAGGAGGGAGGAGTCCTTTTAGGCGCGAATGCTACTGCAGATTTTTTACTCTCAGAACGCTGGAAGGTACGCTTGAGTTATAATCCACTAGTCACGGGCCTAGGTATGGCGTATGACTTGAAAAAAAACAAATAGCTATGAAAATAACCTTAGAACGCTTCGACGAAAATTTTGGCTTTAAGGCACTTGCAGGTAACCACGAAATGATACTAGATACTGCCCCTGAGATTGGTGGCAACGATCAGGGCTTTCGCCCTATGGAGTTAATGCTTATTTCATTAGCGGGTTGTAGTGCAATAGATATAGTCCATATTCTAAATAAAGGCAAGCATGTTATTCACAGCTATGCTGCTCAGGTTGAAGCCGAACGTCGTGATGAATTGCCTCGAATTTTCTCAACAATTAACATGATTATTACCGTTGATACTGATGCGCCTGATACCGTTTTGGAGCGCGCGGCGAAACTGACAAAAGAGAAGTATTGTAGCGCTTATGCGGTGCTAGAAGCATCCGCATCCGTAACATTGAAATTAGTTAGAGGCTCACGTTAATACTTAATAGTGCCATACGCGGAGCAAACGTTCTAAATCCGGCAGGACGAGCTGCAACTAGGTGTCTTGTGTTCGTTACATTTTGAATCGATAATTTCAACTGTACATTTTCAGTAAGAGTATAGCTTATTGCCTCGTTTATGACCAAAGATTGTGGCAAATCGAAGGTGTTTAGTTCTGCTGTTGATTTACGAGCGCTGAGGTATTGCAACTGACAATTGATGGACCAGCGATTTCTCTCCCATTGATGCTTAAGGGCAAATTGTAGTCGTGGTATGTAGGGCATGAAATCACCCGCATTTACTTCCCCCCAACCATCAAATTCACTTGAAAATGATTCTTTAAAATAGGCCTGAGTTGCAGTTAGAGTTGCCTGTACTTTATGAGACTTAATTGTTTTTCCGTATTGTCCCTCGAAGCCATACACTTCTGCAGCACCGCCATTGAACATTTCACCAGATCCACTGCCGCCAGCGCTTGCTGCATCGGAACCCAAAAGGCGGTCGTAAGCGCTGTAAAAGAAAGTAATATTGATCGGTAGCTTTAGGTGTTGAATCCCCGCCTCACCGCTTAAACTAAGCTCAGGTAATACACCTTCTTTTGATCCTGCTGGTGTAAAACCCCTGTGCACTCCAGCGAAACTGTTCCAGTTTTTAATAGAATAATTTAAACTCATACCGGGTAAAAATACCGTGCTGTAATTCGTCCGATCTTTAACATCTACGCCTATTCTATCCGCGTCATTAGAACCGTAGTCTATTCTATTTGCCTGAATGTTTTCTGTTCTAAATCCGGCTTGAATATTAAGACTTTTATGAGAAAGCGTGTTTCTGTAGTAGGTACTTTGAGCAGTGGTGTAATCAATTCTATTGCCGGCTTCCCCAGGTAGTCCAGGTTGCATTAAAGCAAAAACATTTTGACCGATGTGGTACTTATCAGAATGCTGAAAACGATCAGCATGGTCGTAGTGTAGCCTTAGACCTGTCTCATGTTTGAGTAGTATGTTTCCAAAGCGTTGAGCGAACTGTCCACGAAGTTGGACGCCTTGACTCAAATAGTACCTATTATTTGCTTTGAGTTGTGCAAGAGCGGAATCTGAATTATCGCCGTTAATTGCATCAAATTCAGCCGGGTAATTTTGGTGATTGTCTAAAATAGAGACGATCGATATGGCACCGTTCCCTGCGTCGATTTTATCCAATTTATACCAATTGCGGTGCACGTATTGACGATAGATATCGGCTCTTATGAAACCTTGCTTGAGATTCATAGTATAGCCGAGTCGAGTCATCAATCGGTCCATACTCATTTCATCATTGCTAGAAGCAAAATAGCGTTCATTTGGAGTAAGTAATGCAGTTGGTAGAGTAGTACCTAAATAAGTCTGTTGTGAGCGCTCACTGGTGCCTGCTATAAGTACTTCTAGGTGGTGAATATCTTTATTGTCGAGGTGGTGTATGAGTTTTAGATATCCGTCGTTTAGGTCAAATCCACCAGATCGTTCGTCTTTTATGGTGTGAAAACCGGAAGCCTCGTTGTGAAAAAGTCCGAAGAGAAGTTGCGTGCGATTGGTTGGTAGAACTTCACCAGAAATTGCACCTCTGATTTGATCGAAAGCTCCGGCCGCCAATGAAAATTTGAAATTAGGTTTCTCATCTCCTACTGGGGTAACAAAATTAAGGGCCCCTCCGGTACTTTGAGGACCAGTTACGATCTGAGCTGCACCTTTGAGAACTTCAATATTGGAATACTTCCAGATAACCGGTGTATAGTAGGCCTCAGGTGCACTATATGCCGCCGGCGCTGTGAGCACACCATCTTCCATCAATGTAATGCGTGACGAACGAAGCGTTCCTGTTCCACGTATTCCGATATTCATTCGAAGACCCCAGCCATCCTCTTGTTGCCCATAGACCCCTGGTTGACTTTGTAAAACCGTATTCATATCAGTCTGGTCAAAGGTTAAAACGTCCTTCTGTTTAAGTACTATTCCTGCGCCACTGATATGCTGTTCCGCAAATCCTGACTGAGCGGTAATGGTGATACTTTCGAGTTCAACCGGCGCGGATAGAACTGTATCGTTTGGTGTCAAAAGAATGCTTAACAGAGCCGGGTAGAGCATGTTATTTAGAATGGATTTAAATAAGACCGCAAACGTATTATGTAGAACCATTCTAAACAAGCTGAAGCGCATATTTTTTCTACTTTTTTTGAAACGCTTCGTTCACGCATTCTCTTAGGCTTGTCATCGCAGAATTCGTAGTTTTATGGCAATGGGAAAGGCTATACCGACATTTTTATTACTTCTTTTTTTCGGAGGGCTGAAAGGGCAAAATTGTTCTGTAAGTGTGTCTGCGGATTCGCTCACGGCTTGTGTTGGTGATACTATATTTATGGCTGCAACGGGAATGAGCGAATATCAATGGTCACATGACGCTACCTTAAGTTGCGATACTTGTGCCTCGCCTTACATTATTCTTTCTGATACAGCATCTTATGTGGTAGTTAAAGGACTTAGCCAAACCAGTCAGGTGGCGACTAATGGTAACTTTTCGAATGGAAATACCGGTTTTTTAACCGCTTACACGTACAATGCTACATCCATTTGGAATGAGGGAACCTATGCAGTAGGGCCAAACCCAAATGCAGTGCACCCGAACTTTAGTAGTTGGGGCGATCATACAACGGGTACAGGAAATTACATGCTGGTTAATGGGTCCACTGGAGGTAATAAAATACTTTGGCGACAGATTGTTAGCTTTCCCCCCGGGGTTCAGGTGACTATGCGATGGTGGATGCTGACTTTCGTAACTCCGGCTGGTTCAGTCCAGCTAAAACTTTCCGGTACAAATATTGGAAATGCCGCAAGCACGCCGAACTCGACGGGAGTTTGGGCTCAAGCCACTAGAACTTTTACGGTTCCCGCCTCAGGAAACGCAACCATTAATTTAGTGACTACTAGCGCGGCCTTGTCCGGAAATGACTTCGGTATTGATGATATAAGTTTTCAATACACCTGTGAATCTTATGATACAGTGTGGATCGCACCCAAAAGTGATGCTCAAATTAGCATAGACACGACTGCACTATTTGCGTGTGATAGTCTTTGTTTTACATTAAATAATGGATTGGATTCGTCTGGACTATTAAATTACCAATGGGTACTCAGTGACGGAACTGCGGATACTGCTAAAACATTTTCGCATTGCCTGAGCGATTCAGGCGACTACTTTGGATATCTTTTGACCTCTTCAAACGAAGGGTGTACAGATAGCGTCGCATTACCAGTAATGCGTATCGGATATTCGAGAAAGCTTGATAGCTTGGTGATTAGCAACGATGGAAAGTATTTCGCAAACGGCATTTTAGTATTAAATCCTAACGAAGTTATTGGATTGGGTGCGCATTTTGAATCGTATGCAGGTTCTCGAGGTTTGGATAGTTTGTATATTTCTTATGGCTCTGGAAACCTGAATGAGCCTGGTATTCTGCCTTCCCAGATGGCGCACGGTTGGAATCCTGTTTCGCTTTCCCAAGAGCCTCAGACGGTCTGTGTCTACCTATATACCTCGGATGGTTGTGTGGATTCACTTTGTAGGCAGGTCGCCTTTTATCCTACTATTGCAGTGCCCAATTTTTTTACACCTAACGGGGATATGATAAACGATGTACTCGAGATACAGTCGACTAACACAGATCGATTGCTGCAAAGAATATACAACCGTTGGGGCCAATTGCTCTTTGAAACGGAACAGCCGGACCTCTTTTGGGATGGAAAAGTTAATGGCAAACCTGCTGCTGCTGGTGTTTATTTCTTGGAGGTTGAAGCATCAAACCTTTACACTAGCGGCCGACCCATAATGCAACGAAAGGCCATACATTTGATAAAGTAAAGCCATGAGATCTAAACTGCTAAACGGCATCACGTCCGTAATTATCATTCTTGCCTTACTTTCCTTTTATGGTTGGAGCGTCCGAAAACATGGAATTCCAGGTAAAGCCCAAGGATTATGGGGAAAGTTCTTAGTTACGCTCACTTCGTTCCCAGATTTGGTCACGCAGGCCGCTGAGGAGGTAGAAAAGTTACCAGGAACCTTCGTGCCAACACACCCCGCATTTTCCTCTGTAAATAGATTAGATTACGACATCAATGTATTGGTGAGCTATTCAAACGAGGAAGGAAATAGAGCAATAGAGGTCCGTAATTTAAAAACACAGGCCGTTAAAAAATCTTGGGAAGTCAAAGGCGGATTGAAGACGCATCATCGAATCATGCATCCACTACTGCTTTCAAATGACCGTATCGCGTATGCCACAAATGGTTACGACGGTATTTATTGCATGAATGCTGTCGGCGAGCAACTTTGGCATCAAAAGGAAATTGGGCACCATCATTCCATGAATGCGGGTATCGGCGAAACGATGTGGGTTTGTGCTTATGATCTGTCTGAAGCTTCGCACCCATCAAACGGCGTTGTATACGAAATGGGAGGCGTTAAATACCACTTTTTAGACAACTACATTGCCCAGTTAGATACGGAAACAGGTGCGATACTTTTTAAGCGCTCGATGGCCGAATTATTACTCGATCATGGGTTAGAACACCTGATCATTAAGAGTGTAGTTGTTGATGATCCTATTCATTTGAATGATGTTGAGCCGGTTTTAGAATCGAGCGAATACATGCTTGCAGGGGATGTCTTTTTAAGTTTTAGGACTTCTTCCGTAATTATGCACTACAGACCCTCAAACGACAGTATTGTTCGCGTGATTGAAGGTCCTTTTACCAGTCAGCACGATGTGGATATTATCGATGGACAAACCATCGCATTTTTTAATAATAATGCACCAACTAAGAGATTTAAAGAAGATGGAGGACGAAGAAAGGAGTCTGATCTTCTAAAGTACCCGGCGTATTCTTCGCATATCAAATATTACGACTTTGTCTCTCAGACTTTCAGCGCGCCAAACAAAGAGGTCTATTCGCAACATGGCGTGTATTCATTTACGGAAGGTTTGTTTGAGTTATTACCCAACGGTGATGTACTTATCGAAGAACAAAACCCTAGTCTGTTGTGGGTGTTTAGACAAGATAGTTTGTTGTTTAAGGGAATCTTGCCTTCGCAGCACGAAGGCTACCACCATTTATTGAATTGGACTAGAGTGGTGGATTAATATTGAATTTATCATATTCAGGTATGTCTAGGACGCTTTGTGATTGCGTCTACATCGGTTTTGGAACCATTAAACACTTCCATTTGCTTACTTTCAAGGAAGCACTTTAAATGACTCCTTACAGCGCATGGTGAGCTCAGCACAATCAAAATGATAATAAAGGCAGTGCTCAGAAATCTACGGATAGGTAGCGTAGGTAGTTGTCTCATATCGATTACTATGTACAGGTATATTATTCTAGTGCTTTTCGCAAGGCACTAACTCCACCCACTATGGGGAGTATGATTTTTGTGTCTTTAAGATCTAAGGTGAGTACAGTGCCAGGCTCAGGGTGCAGTGTGAATTCTTGGTCGCTGGAGAAAATCATTAGACCTATTTGTTGGCCTGCTGGAATGATTTGGTCGTCCGGTTGTAAGTCGAAATTAAGGGTGTAAAAGTTCCCTGGATCAAGAGGTTTACTTTCTGTGAGCGATTTTGAATTTTGAGGGTCAGCCCATCCTCGAGTAATGATATTATCATAAATCTCAGCATTTTTATGGTCTTCCCAAGGTAAGGCAACGAGCCAAACAGAAAGATTTGCGGCAGGTTTCGAACTTGCCATTTTGATTTCGATCGATGCAGTACCGGAAAGATGCAGATCCTGTGACAGGATTGGTGTAGTATACAATAAGCGGTGATTGGAACTTTTTGCCCTTGCGAGGTATTCGCCCGAATAATTCGCGTTATCGATAAGTGATTCTTTTTCCTTGCTACTTCTCTTACTGCTGAGTATTCCTGCGTCGTTACCCCCTTTTTGTGGAAAGAGTATTACTGATTCCGCAGATGGGTTAGGAAAGTCTGCATAGGCGGTAGGCTGGTCTTGGGAGTCTCGCTCCCTAACAATCCAGGCTTTTGCATCATTTTCGACGCCGTTTTCTATTTCAAATAAATACTTCGTAAACCATCTATTCATCATCTCAACGGGCGGAGGCCCACCATGACCGTCTTGGTGGTAATAGATCTGTGTAGGTATCCCCATCGCTCTAGCTTTATTATAAATCCTGTAACTGTGCTCAGGCATTACGTTCCAGTCGTTAAAACCGTGTGACATGAGCAATGCCGCTTTCATGGGTGCCATTTGATTTAAATAATCTCTACTTGCCCAGAATTCGTTGTAATCGCCAGTTGCACGGTCCATACTCGCCCTCATAAGATCGTCTCGGATGGTTCTATTGCCGAAAGCACGCTTTTCAGGGTTACCGCTATGGATGAATTCATAGAGCACATCAATATCTTCTCCTAGATAACCTCCGGGACTTCTAACTAATCCGTTCGAGCGATAATAATGGTAATAGGATGTGTTTGGTGCAACGGGAATAATTGCCTTTAATCCTTCAACGCCTGTTGTTGCTGCTGCAAGAGGTAGAGTCCCGTTGTATGAGGTGCCAGTCATTCCTATATTTCCCGTACTCCAAAACGCGCTAACTTTTTCAATACCCTCGCGTGAAGTATAGCCGTTGTCTTTACCCGTTAGCCATTCGATAACGGCTTTTGGAGCTAACGACTCATTCGTACCTCCGACAGTTGGGGATCCATCAGAAAGTCCGGTTCCCGGGGAGCAGGAATGAACGACGATGTAGCCTCTCGGCACCCATGTTTTAACTTGAGAATTCGATATTATGGGTCTTCGGCTACGTTGCTTTACTTCAACGTGTTTAGGAGGCTCTGGTACATGTCCTAATTCATGTTTTACATTCCAGAATAAATCATCATCGTTACCTGCGGTCCCAGCATAATAGGGACTTGATTCGAAAATTACAGGAAGTTTAAGTCCGTTGTTAGTCTCTTCCGGGCGCGTAACATCTACGTGCATTCGATCTAATTTTCCATCTCCGTCAGTATCAAATTCTGTTTCCACCCATAGATCTTCACGGATCCAACTTTTTGGAGATGTGAAAGCAGGAACAATCTGTGCTTCACCATTTTCAAAGTAAGGCCGATTTTGAGCCTTTAATAACGTGGCGCCACTCAAGGCTATGCTAAGAAGGAAGTACTTCATTTAATTTAAGTCTGAAAAATCTAGGAGAAGTTATGCATTCCTGAAGAGTCTAACTAAACCAACCGCTCTTCTTTTCAATCAAGCCTGCTGCGGCCAGTCGCCCGCTTTCCATTGCTGCATTCAATGATCCGTTGAACAAGGCGTCACCCGCAAGGAATATGTGATCTGTGACTTGACTCGCACTAGGTTCGCTGGTGTATTTTAGATTCGTTAGTTGAGGGAGCGCCTGCTGAATGGTGAAATTTGAGATGTGCGCTAGACTAACCGGATTACAATACGTTCGAATTTCCTGGGATACCCTTGCCACGATTTCTTCTTCACTAAGGCCTTGATGTTTTAGGGTAGTTACAGATAAGATGGTTCTTCCTTTAGAATCTTTGTAGGCGTAGAGGTTGTTGCTCAGTTGACCCGTATCGGCTATCAGCGCTATAGTTTCGTGTGGTATAGATGTTTTATCTACTTCGAAATAGAGACACATACAAGATTTCCATTTCGTCTCAGCATCATATAAATTGGGTATGAGTGTAGCTGCGTTGGAAGTGACAATAACGCCCTGATGAGAAATATCCTCTCCGCTAGTAAGAGTAATAGTTGTATCTGTTAGGGATTGTACTTCGCAATTGAATTTAAAGGTAGTTTGAACCAATTTCGCTTTAAGCTGCTCACTTATGGCACCAATACCGCTTTGAGGAATCATAGCATGCCCCTCACCGAACATTTTATATACGAATTCGAACATACGGCTAGAGGTTTGTAGTTCCGTTTCTAGAAAAATTCCGGCAAAGAAGGGTTGAAAGAATCGGTTGATAATTTTATTTGAAAAACCGAAGGTCTTTAGATAGTCCAGTGTACTGACTTCTGGAGTACTGAAGATATCATCAAGACTTTTTTTTCTTAACAAGAGGCTTAGCTTTAGAACTCTCAATTTATCTGTTAAAGAACCTATTTCTGAAAACAAGGTGGGTAGAAGAACTTTCCAATCTCGCAACGGATCACCAATCAAAAATCGCTTTCCATCCACTAAAATTTGTGCACCGGATTGAAGTTTTCGGAGGCTGAGTGCTTCTAAGTCTAGATATTTTTTGGCAAGCGGATAAGCACTTAATAGTACTTGGAACCCAAGGTCAAGCTCATAATCTGTAACTGTAACCGTTTGTATTCGTCCACCGCAATTCCCCTGTTTCTCAAAGACCACAGGGTGATAACCTGCTTGCTCTAGTTCATATGCTGCAATGAGCCCGCTCACCCCGGCTCCTATAATATGGACAGTTGTCTTATGTTCCATGCGTTTTTAGATAATTACACAAAGGAAACGAAGGATCACAAAATTAGTTCTTCAATTTGTGATTAAGCGGCAGTGTTTATTAACCTAGAGGATTATTGACTTAAAGAAACGGTAACGTGCATTTTGATTTAAGCTCTTCTTTATGTGTGTATATTTGGCCACAACTTCGAATCAATTTCCATCATAAACGCTCAATAAACAGCAATGTCAAATACTAAAAAACTAGGGTTCTTAGATAGCTACCTAACATTATGGATATTTTTGGCCATGGCAGTAGGAGTAGGAGCCGGGTACTTCATTCCCTCAAGTGCAGCCTTTATAAATAATTTAAGCTCCGGTAGTACAAATATTCCTATTGCCGTTGGACTTATCTTAATGATGTACCCTCCGTTGGCTAAAGTTGATTATAAACTCTTACCGAAGGTCTTTCGTAACGTGAAAGTATTGTCCGTTTCCTTGCTCCTAAACTGGATTATCGGTCCTGTACTTATGTTCGTGTTGGCCCTACTATTTTTACAAGACTATCCAGAGTATATGGTAGGCCTAATCTTGATAGGTCTGGCGCGATGTATAGCCATGGTGCTAGTATGGAATGATTTGGCTGAGGGAAGCAGTGAATACGGCGCTGGACTGGTGGCTTTGAATAGTATATTCCAAGTATTTGCCTACAGCTTTTACGCTTGGTTATTTATAACTGTTTTACCTCCTTATTTCGGCTTTGAAGGTGCTATTGTTGATATTTCCATTGCTACCATAGCAGAGAGTGTAGCCATCTATTTGGGTATTCCCTTTCTAATGGGGCTACTCAGTCGTATTGTATTGGTTAGAGTGAAAGGAGAAGAATGGTATCGCAACACTTTCATACCCACTATTTCACCAATGACATTGATAGCACTCTTGTTTACAATTGTCGTGATGTTCTCTTTAAAGGGGGAATTGATTGTTGAGATACCCATGGATGTGGTTAGGATTGCTATACCGCTATTGATCTATTTCGTTGTAATGTTCTTAATAGGCTTTTTCGTGAGTAAAGCTGTTGGGGCAGAGTATGATAAAAATGCGGCGATAGCTTTTACTGCCGCAGGAAATAATTTTGAATTAGCTATTGCTGTTGCCATAGCTGTTTTCGGTCTTAATTCAGGTCAGGCTTTTACTGGAGTCATAGGTCCATTGGTGGAAGTCCCTGCGCTTATTCTTCTAGTAAAGGTGGCCGCAAGACTCAAAAAAAGGTATTATCGCTAACACGGTAAAAAGTGGCGATGTGATGGTCATTTTCAACTAAGTATATGAGATAGGGGAAGATTCTGAATCGTATTTTGCTGTACGGTAAAT
>Ga0209532_1000194_pt1 | contig 54735 bp, 47 predicted proteins | sample COG_02_FD_184746 | JGI IMG/M metagenome (GOLD analysis project Ga0209532, IMG submission 184746) | Pelagic Microbial community sample from North Sea - COGITO 998_met_02 (SPAdes) (version 2) | ecosystem: Environmental > Aquatic > Marine > Neritic zone/Coastal water | place: Helgoland, sampling... | reverse complement strand
TAATGGTATATGCTCTGGGCGGCAAAAGCCTAAGTAAAGCATTGCAAAAAAGCGGCAATGTGCGCCTGATGAACCGTATTGCAGGCACGTTAATGATTGGTGTAGCGGGTTGGTTGGCTCTGGGTTAGAGCTCAGCGAGCAACTTAACGCACTTTACCCTGTCCTTGCTTAAAGTGTCATGTCAAATATTTGCCATTATTAGCGACCTTCTTCCTAGTCAAACCCCCTGTGTTTAATCTACACTGACAGTACAAATAAAATAAATAGGAAGTGTTATGTTTAATAAAATGATCAAAACAGGGATGTGTGCAGCGGTTGCACTAGCTGTTTCAGGTGAAGTGTTAGCGCAGCAGTGGGATGTGTCTTTATGGGGTAAGCAACGAGCATTTACCGAACACGTAGAGAAAATAGCTGAGCTTGTAAGTGCAAAAACTAATGGTGAATTCACCCTCAACATTTCTTATGGTGGACTTTCTAAGAACAAAGAAAACTTAGATGGCATCTCTATTGGCGCATTCCAAATGGCACAATTTTGCGCCGGCTATCATCGTGATAAAAACCCATCAATCACTGTGCTTGAACTACCATTTCTAGGAGTGAGTTCCCTTGAGCAAGAACGCTCTATTTCTCAAGCTTTATACCAGCACCCTGCAGTAATAAAAGATTTGGCTCGTTGGAACGCAACCTTGCTAATGCCGTCTCCGTTACCTCAATATAATATTGTGGGTGTAGGTGATGCGCCTAAAACCTTGAGCGATTATGAAGGTTTAAGTGTGCGAGCTACTGGAGGTATAGGTAAAGCTATGGCAGCAGTGGGAGCGGTACCTACTTCTATGTCGGCATCTGAAGTGCGCCAAGCACTAGATAGTGGTGTAGTTAAGGCCGTGGCATTTGCTCCACATGCGCATATGTCATTTGGTACGGTTGAAGCAGGTAAGTGGTGGACTACTAACCTAAACCCAGGCACTGTGAATTGCCCTGTCGTAGTGAATACAGATGCGTTACAAGACTTATCTAGTGATCATCGTAATGCTTTACTAGGTTCTGTAGATGAAGCTTTGGATCACTATATTGCAACCTATAATGGCAAAACTATGGACGCTTGGGGCCCTACATTGGAAGCTAAGGGAATTGAATCAATCTCTTATACTGATAGTGAGCTAGATGCCTTTAGAGCTAAAGTTGCAGGCCCAGCAGCAGCAGCTTGGATTGCAGACAATAATGCCAAAGGACTGCCAGCTCAAGAGTTGTATGATCTTGTTACAGGTTTGATCTCGAAGTAGTTTGATCTCATCAATAGCCTACATCTGTCTATGTTAAGGGTGGATGTAGGTATGGAGGTTATATGGCAGGTTTAGGTCAAGTGCATGAAGATGGATCATTCTTAAGCCGGATAGATAAAAAATTATATCAACTAGAATCAACCTTGGCGCTAGTGAGTGGCTTGGCTATATTTAGCCTCATGCTACTGGCTGTAGTGTCAGTTGCTGGACGGCATTTTTTCAATATGCCTTTACCCGGTTATGTAGACTGGATAGAACAAGCCATGCCTCTAATCGCGTTTATGGGGATAGCTTATACTCAGCGAAATGGCGGTCATATCCGTATGGACATGCTAGTGGCCAGGCTAAGTGGTAGAGCGTTGTGGCTGTTTGAATGGCTCACAAGTTTGCTTGTTTTAGGCTTGATGCTACTACTCATTTGGGGCTCATGGTCGCACTTTTCTCGTAGTTTTGATTTTGCTTCGCCTTGGTGGAGTAGGGATAGTTCCATGGACATTTCTCTGCCACTATGGCCTGCAAAGCTAATGGTGCCATTAGCTTTTTCAGTATTAGCACTGCGTTTATTAATTCAACTATGGGGCTTTGGTGTTGCGTTTGTAACTAACGCAGTTGTGCCAGTAGCCGTGCCTTTGGTATTGGATGCAGCAACACAAGCGGCTGCAGAAGCACAACATATAACCTCTAATGAAGAGATTAAGAGCACATGAGTAGTATTGAAATAGGCATTGTTGTTTCCTTATGCATGCTAGTCATGGTGGTCATTGGAATGCGGGTGGCTTTTGCTGCCGCATTATCAGGCTTGGTCGGGCTAGTATGGATTTTTTGGGCTAAAAAAGGCTTTGACCCAGAGGCCTTTTGGTGGGCAGTTGGCGTGGCTACCAAAACGGCAGGGCAGGTCCCCCATTCTAAGATATCAGCGCAAGCACTATCGTTAATACCCACGTTTATATTGATTGGATATTTGGCTTACCATGCAGGCTTAACCAAGGCGTTGTTTGAAGCTGCAAAACGTTGGGTGGGCTGGCTGCCAGGTGGCATGGCCGTAGCTACCGTGTTTTCTACCGCAGGTTTTGCTGCTGTTTCGGGTGCTTCTGTGGCAACTTCTGCTGTATTTGCACGTATTGCTATTCCAGAAATGCTCAAGGTGGGCTACGACAAGCGTTTTGCAGCTGGCGTAGTCGCTGCTGGTGGCACTTTGGCTTCGTTGATTCCTCCGTCTGCTATTCTTGTGGTTTATGCCATTATTGTAGAGCAAGACGTGGGTAAGTTATTGCTGGCAGGCTTTGTGCCTGGTGCTTTTTCAGCACTCATTTATGCAGGTTTAATAGTAGGTATAGCAGTGCTCAAACCTGGCTTTGGGCCTTCTGTTTCAGGCTATACTTGGGGTGAACGCTTTAAGTCTTTACCACCTGCACTGCCTATAGTGGCGGTGGTGGCGATCATCATTTTATTTGTGTATAACCCTTTTGGTGATGCCATTGGCACACCTACTGAAGGTGGCGCACTGGGTGCTTTTGTGGTGTTCTGCATTGCTATGTTTAATGGCATGCGCTGGCCCGCTTTAAAAGAAGCGTTGTTAGAGTCGGCCAAACTTGCGGTAATGATCTTTACCATTATTTGGGGGGTGTTAATTTTTGTACGCTTCTTGGGTTTTGCAGGCTTACCCTCAGCGTTTTCAGATTGGATCGTTTCCCTTGATCAAAGCCCTATCTTGATCTTAATATTTATTCTATTGGCCTATGCTGTGCTGGGTATGTTTATGGATGCTATTGGCATGTTATTGCTTACTTTGCCGGTAGTTTATCCGGCTGTGATGGCCCTTAACGGTGGTGAGTATGTAAGTGCTGCGGACAGCGTGTTTGGAATGTCTGGACCAATGTGTGCCATATGGTTTGGCATACTGGTGGTTAAAATGGCTGAATTTTGTTTAATTACACCGCCCATAGGGCTCAACTGCTTTGTGGTAGCTGGAGTGCGCGATGATTTGTCAGTACAGGATGTATTTAAGGGAGTCACGCCATTTTTTATTGCTGATGCATTTACTATTGCTTTGTTGGTCTCCTTTCCAGCGATAGTGTTGTGGTTGCCACGATTGGCTGGAGGATAGTTCAGGTTAATCAAAACCTATTATCGGTGGGCTGGTTTACTCATGCTTACGCAAGCTATAGATCAACCAGCAACCCAAAAGCATGATACCGCTAGAAATGATAATGCTTAAGTGGTAGTTGCCAGACCACTGTGAAAGCACACCAGCAGCAGCAGGAGCAGCTACTTGAGCTACGCCATATGACAAGGTCATCTTCCCCATCATTTTTGCTGGGCGGGTAGGAAAGTAGCGCCCTGCCATAGTGAGCACCAAGCTTACAATGCCAATAAAGGTGCCACCAAATAAAGCAGCCCCCACAAAGGTCCATATTAAACCTGGGCTTAATATAGGGATGAGCATGCCGGTAAATTGTAAAATGTAGGCTAATAATAGCGCGTTTAAATTACCCACCCTACGGGCCACAAGATCCCAAATAATACACGCAGGAGCAGCAGCAAGGCCAATGATCATAAAGGTTAAGGCGCCATAAGCACTGTCGCCAGCTATTTGGTTTACATGGGCAACAATGAAGGTAATGATAACGGCATAGCCCACACCCGCGCAAAAGTAGGCCAGCATAAAGCTTTGGAGAAATTGCTTGGATGGAGGCTGATCCATCATCTTATCTCCCCCCACTGTATAGCCGCTTAGATTAGGTCTGGGCAGCCAAAACCATGCGGGTATAGCTAACAATGCCCCAAATGCTGTGAACCAATACCAGTGCTGTTGCCAGCTTATTTGCTCTGCGATTAGGTATACAAATAGTGCTGTTAAAAAGATGCCCGCACCCATACCAATGAAATGAATGCCCAGCTCAGAGCGTGATTGATGACGTAATAACCAGTGCATCACTAAACCCGATCCTAAAAGTAATCCAGCGGCGCTACTTAGGCCTGAAAAAAACCGCAAAGCGCCCCATATCCAAAAATTTTGAGTCAGCGCTAGGCCCAAGGTCGTGGCTAACGCCATGAGCAGCCCTAGCCTATATAGGCGGTCCTTTTTTTGTAGATCGCTAATGTTTGCGGCAATTAAAGCACCGCAAAAGTAGCCAGCGTAGTTGAAGGCCGCTAGCCATCCGCCTTGAGCAATGCCTAAGCCTGCGTGCTGCTGCATTAAAGGCAGCATCGGGGTGTAGGCAAAGCGTGCAATACCCACCATTAATATAAGGCTGGCAATGCCTGCACATAACACTTTAAGTCGTTGGATATCTTGTGTAAATGAGTAAAAAGCAGGGCTTTGCATAGGGTTTTAGTGCGCAAGTAAATAGCGAAGGGCACAGTATGGCAGGCATTGCCCACATTACAATCTAGACATTAAGCTAACAGGATTTATTTGCCTTCATCGGCTACACTTACTTTTTACGATTTACCAAACAATAGTGCATAAAAAGGATCAATTAATGCCCTCTAGTACAAAATTAACTAAGGCTGGTGGACAACTTGTATTTTCTGGTTTCTTTTTCGCTTATTTTACTTGCTTTGGTTTGGTATTACCGTTTATGCCTTATTGGATGGTAAGCCGTGGACTGGATGCTGAGGAAGCTGCGCTTATTCTTAGTTCTGCATTTGTGAGCAAGGTGTTTTTTGGCCTAGGTGTGGGAGTATTAGCAGATGCCACTGGCCATAAAAAACGCTGGATCATAGCTTTATCGGTGTTGGCATTTTTGGGCTTTAGTGTGTTTTTACAATTTGAAACCTTCTGGCCCATGCTTTTGACTTGGTTTGTAGTGGGTGCATTGCAAACTAGTCATATTCCTATGGTAGATGGGCTAGCAATTGCCGCTACTCGTTTGGGCAAGCTCAATTATAGCAAGGCGCGCTTGTGGGGATCTGTGGCCTTTATTATCTCTTCTACCCTTAGCGGGCTGTACATTACTGCATTTACTATAGAGGCCTACCCTCAGCTTTTATTAGTGTTAGCTGCAATTGTGATTGTATTTTCGCTATCCCTACCAGATATTCGTCCACAAGCTAAAACAAACCGTAAATTAGCCTTTATAGAGTTGTTTAAGTTGCCTGGTTTTGTTGTCATTGTAGCTGCTGGCTCTTTGTTGCAAGCTAGTCATGGAGCACTTTATACCATTGGCACCTTACATTGGATTAAGGCTGGTATCAGTGAATCAGTCATAGGGCTATTGTGGGCCCAAGGTGTAGCTGCAGAGGTGGTGTTGTTTGCCGTAGGCATGTGGTTGCTAATTAGGGTGGGTGTTAAAGGTCTGTTGTGGATGGCAGTGGCAGCAGCAGTGGTGCGTTGGGTTACATTGGGGCTCTCCACCGACGTTGCCGTGCTGTTTATCGTGCAACTTTTACATGCGTTCACTTTTGCAGCCACCCACTTGGCGATCAACCAATACATTACCCAAAAAGTGCCAGATCAGCTTACAGCTTCCGCTCAAACACTATATGACTCTCTAGCGCTAGGAGCTTTCATGGGCATTAGCATGACCATCGCTGGCAGTTTGTACGAACATATTAGTGGTCAGGTATTTTGGGTGATGGCTTTAATATCTCTTTTTGCAGGCATTGTGCTTAGGCGCTATGCTCATTTAATTTAACCACAAACAGTGCTTCATTAGCACCTAAGGCTGTATTATGAATCTAGATCTGTGGTATGAAACCTTATCATTTATGCATTTAGGTACCATGGCGCCAGCATTTCTAATGGCTACTTTTATGATGGTCACTAAAAAAGGCACTGAAGTACATAAGCTTATAGGCCGCATCTATATGGTATTAATGCTGTTTACAGCCATGGTCACTTTATTGATGTCAGCCCAAGTTGGTCCAAGATTATTTAACCATTTTGGCTTTATTCATCTACTTAGTGTGCTGGTACTTTATTGTGTGCCTAGCGCTTACTGGGCCATTAAAAACGGCAATGTGAAAAGGCATAAGTGGTCTATGATAGGGCTTTACATTGGTGGGCTCATAGTCGCTGGTGGCTTCACCTTGATGCCTGGGCGTATGCTTGGCAACGTGTTGTTTGGGTGAAGCTTACCAGCCATATTTAAAAAGAATGTACTAGATGGCCAATGCGATCCTCTTGGGGTGTTATGCCTAAGCCGAAACCAGTAGGTAAATCGAAAAAACCGTCTGTGCAAGCAACAGTGTTTGCTGGGTCATAACTCTCTTCTATGTAGTTGCCAGCGGTCCACACACCCTCTAGCATGGCAGGCTTTACAGTAGCTCCCATATGTAAAATAGCCGCAGAGACAATGTCTCCACCCCAGCTGTCTTCACAAGTATGTGGCAGGCCGCGGGCTTCACATATGTCTCGTATGGTAGCCATGGCGTTGAGGCCACCTACTCGCGTGAGCTTTAAGCCGAAGCCATCGCATGCATTCATAGAAATAGCTCTAAGAACGTCGTTAATGCCTTCAATATTTTCATCAAGAGCAATAGGATGAGCTATTTGGGGGCGAATATTGCTCACTTCTTCCATCGTATTACAAGGCTGTTCAAACAAGAAAGGAATATCTTTGCAGGCTAAGCTTAATTGCATGGCTTGGCTGCCGGTCATACCACGGTTTGCATCAACCACTAGGTTGGCTTTGTTACCTACAGCTTCCCAAACCTTGCGGATGGCTTCAATGTCTTCAGCCACATCTCGGCCACCGGATTTAATTTGAAGTCGCTTGTAACCTTGAGCTAGCTTATCTTTGGCCTTACGTGCAGTGTCATCAGGGGAGCCCTTGCTGATAGCAAAATAAGCAGGCAGGCGCTCTCGCACTGGGCCGCCCAATAAATCACACACGCGTACTTTGTAATATTTGCCCATCAAATCCATAATTGCAAAATCTATGGCGGCCTTGGCGTAGTTGTGACCATTGAGTAGATCGTTCATGCGCCTTTGCAATAATAGAGGGTGTAAGCAAGAGCTACCGATTAAATCAGGAGCAAGATGGCACAACGCAGCTCTAGCGCCAAGTGCATGTTGGGGTTGGTAAGCGGGACCCAAGGGAGACACTTCCCCCCAGCCCACTAAGCCATTATCAGCCACCACTTTTATAATAGTGGCATCAATTGAGGTTAAGGTCATAGTGGACATAATATATGGCCCATCAACGATACGTTGGTCTTTTTGGTAGATGTGGATTTCTGAGATTTTCATAGGTGATTTCTTATATTTATTAATATGGCTCTAAAACTATCACTTTGTTCAAAAGAGGGCAATGACGTTAATAAGCCTCCAATATGAGAGCCTGTCGCAACAAAAATGATTACCAAAGACTAATACTTTTATGTCCATTTAAAGGTATTATGTAGCCTAATCTACCAACATTAACATTGAGATTTTTCTAATGAAAGCACTGCTAATTAACAAGGACGACACAGGTTACACCGCCAAATTAAGTCAGATTGAAGAATCACAATTACCTGAAGGTGATGTATTGGTGAAAGTGGATTATTCCACCCTAAATTACAAAGATAGTTTGGCGATTACAGGAACATCTCCAGTAGTGCGTAGCTTTCCTATGGTGCCTGGAATAGACCTTGCTGGTACGGTAGAAAAAAGTGACCATAACGACTTTAAAGTAGGCGATAAAGTAGTGCTTAACGGGTTTGGTGTAGGTGAGGGGCATTGGGGTGGATTGGCACAAGTGGCCCGTGTGAAGGGCGATTGGCTAGTGCCGCTGCCTACTGCCTTTACTCCTAAACAAGCCATGACTATAGGCACAGCCGGCTACACTGCGATGTTATGTGTAATGGCCCTAGAGCAACATGGCGTAACACCAGATAAAGGGGAAATACTAGTCACTGGGGCTGCTGGTGGTGTGGGCAGTGTTGCAATAAGCCTGTTAGCCAAATTAGGTTATAACGTTGTGGCTTCAAGTGGCCGTGCGCAAGAAACAGATTATTTGTTAAGTTTAGGTGCCACTGCCGTGATGGATCGTAGTGAGCTAAGTGAAAAAGGTAGGCCGTTAGCAAGAGAGCGTTGGGCAGGTGCAATAGATGCTGTGGGTAGTCATACATTAGCTAATATTTGCGCATCTATGAAGTATGGTGGCACAGTGGCTGCGTGTGGATTGGCCCAAGGGTTTGATTTACCAGCTACAGTAATGCCGTTTATCTTACGCGGCGTCACCCTAGCTGGTATTGACAGTGTGTATCGTCCAAAGGCAGATCGTATTGCAGCATGGAACCGCTTAGCGCAAGATTTAGACCTTGCTCATCTAGAAGCTATTATGACTGAAATCACCTTAGAGCAAGCTTTGAAAACGGCTCAAGACCAAATAGATGGACTAACTCGTGGTCGTTTTGTAGTTAATGTAAATGCTTAATTAGGAACCAAGCTATGAGCCATATTAGTCGTTATCCCGTGGCCGCTTTAGATAGTTTGCCAGCAGACATTAAAAGTAGGGTGTTAGCGGTGCAAGAAAAGGCAGGTTTTGTACCCAACATTTTTTTGGCAATGGCTCATCGTCCAGACGAATTACGTGCATTTATGGATTACCATGATGCGTTAATGATAAAGGATAGCGGCCTAACCCAAGCTGAGCGGGAAATGATCATTGTGGCTACATCTAGTGACAACGGCTGTTTGTACTGTGTGGTAGCTCATGGGGCAGTCTTGCGCATACGAGCTAAGGATGCTTTGGTGGCTGATCAAGTGGCGATCAATCACCTTAAAGCTGATATTTCGGCGCGGCAAAAAGCCATGCTAACGTTTGCGCTCAAAATATCTAACAATGCTCAAGCCACAAGTGACGAAGACTTTACGATGCTCAAAGGCCACGGTTTTAGTGAAGATGATACGTGGGATATTGCTGCTATTACTGCCTTCTTTGGGCTCAGTAATCGTCTGGTTAACTTTGCCTCCATACAGCCAAATAAAGAATTTTATAACATGGCTAGGGATGTTTAAACTCTGATTAGAATCCAGGTATTATTAGCAGGTGCCATGATGTAACTGCTTGGCTCTTTCCATACTCAAATGCTCCTCTGAATCTTTAATCTGAAATTTCTCAATCTTTAAAACGGTTGCTTTAGTTTGGCTATAACAATGTAAATAAATTACAATAATGCCAATAAAAAATCTATAATTGACATATATTTGCAATTTTTGTAGTATTACTACATGAATTTAATTGGCAGTAGAAGCTTTAGCTTTTACTCTGAACGCGCTACCCTTGTGCGGCTATTAAATACCCACTAACGACATCGCTTTTGTTTGTTAAATAATTACTCTTAAGGAAATGTTCATGTCTGAGTCTCTTAAAGATAGTGCAATGCGCTACCATACTCATCCCACGCCCGGTAAATTGTGTATTCAGCCCACAAAACCCTTGGCAAATAAAAGAGACTTAGCGATGGCATATTCACCAGGTGTGGCTTACGCCTGTGAAGCCATTGTGGAAGATGTGGGCATGGCAGCAGCAGTCACTGCTCGTGGCAACTTGGTAGGTGTTATTACCAATGGTACAGCTGTTTTGGGCTTAGGTAATATTGGTCCACTAGCTTCTAAACCAGTGATGGAAGGCAAGGCTGTTTTATTTAAGAAATTTGCCAATATTGACGTATTTGATATTGAGATTCAAGAAAATGACGTTGATAAGTTAGTGGACATAATTGCCTCGTTAGAGCCTACTTTTGGCGCCATTAACTTAGAAGACATTAAAGCGCCAGAATGCTTTTTAGTAGAAAAAGCTTTGCGTGAGCGTATGAATATTCCCGTATTTCATGATGATCAGCACGGCACAGCCATTGTAGCTGCGGCTGCGGTTTATAATGGTTTACGAGTGGTAGGCAAAAAAATAGAAGACATTAAGGTAGTAGGCTCTGGCTCAGGCGCCGCTAGCATTGCATGCCTAGACTTGCTTGTGAGCATGGGGCTCCCTCGCGATCACGTCACCTTAATAGATCGCTCTGGTGTTATCTATAAAGGCCGTGACCATGGGATGAACCCTTGGAAGGAAGCTTACGCAAGACAAACCCAAGACCGCACCTTAGCTGATGCTATGGTAGATGCTGATTTGTTTATGGGTTTATCAGCTCCAGGAGTACTTACCCAAGACATGGTCAAAACCATGGCCCCAAGACCACTTATCTTAGCCATGGCTAACCCTACGCCAGAAATTATGCCAGAGCTTGCTATGGCAGTGCGGCCAGATGCAATTGTGGCTACCGGGCGCTCAGACTTCCCCAACCAAGTGAATAATGTGTTGTGTTTTCCCTTTATCTTTCGTGGTGCATTAGATTGTGGTGCCACAACTATTAATGAAGCCATGAAGCATGCCTGCGTTAGAGCCATTGCAGATTTAGCCTGTAAAGAAGTAACAGATGTGGTGGCATCAGCTTACCCAGGTGAAAACTTCAAATTTGGCCCACAATACCTTATTCCTAAGCCTTTTGACCCGCGCTTAATAGAAGAAGTGCCATTGGCTGTAGTGAAGGCAGCGATGGAAAGTGGTGTAGCTACTCGCCCTATTGAAGACCTTGATGCCTATCGCGTTAAATTGCAAAGCTATGTGAATCAGGCTGGCTTGTTTATGCAGCCTATGATTGAAAAAGCTAAGCAAGGCCCTAAGCGTCGTATCGTTTATGCTGAGGGTGAAAACGAAGACGTGCTCATGTCTTTGCAAGCTACAGTGGATGAAGGTGTAGCAAAGCCTATTCTTATTGGCCGTAAAAATGTGATTGAAAAATCACTTGATCGGTTGAGCTTAAGTTTTAAGTTAGGCTTAGACGTGGATGTGTTTGACCCTAAAGATTGTGATTTACACAGTCGCTATTGGCAGCACTATCATGCCAAAGTGGCACGCAAAGGTATTTCCGTAGAAACTGCAAAACACGATATGCGCAATAACACCACTGCGTTAGCCTCTGTTATGGTTAGCTTAGATGAAGCCCATGGAATGATATGCGGCAAAGTGGGGCGCTTTGACACCCACTTTAAAACCTTGTATCAGGTGTTAGGTCGTAAAACACCAGACACGCATGTATCTACCGTATGTGCTTTGTTGTTACCCAGTGGTCCTTTGTTTTTAGCTGATGCGTTTTTAACTGTAGATCCCACAGCGCAAGAGCTTGTGTCGACCACTGAAGCGAGTATGGAATTTGTACGTCAGTTTGGTATTGAGCCCAAAGTAGCACTATTATCCCACTCTAACTTTGGCACATCTAGCGACCCACAAGCGCATAAAGTACGTGATGCCTCTGCAACACTTCGAAAGCGTTATCCTGATGCCCAGATAGAAGGTGAAATGCATTCATACACGGCCCTTAACGAAGAGTTGCGCCAGACAATTTTCCCCAACTCAAAGCTTACTGGGCAGCCCAATTTGCTGATAATGCCCAACTTAGACACTGCCAACATTACCTTAGGTCTTATTCGCTCATTAACAGATGCCTTACTTATCGGCCCATTTGTGCATGGTTTAGCTAAACCTGCTCATATTGTTATCCCGTCGGTTTCAGGCCGTGGCATATTTAATATGAGTGCGATTACTGCTGCCGACGTAGAATTGCACTGTGAAACTAATGAATGCAGTATCTAATTTTAATTATTTTCCATTTTTTCTACACAAAGCTCATTGATGGTCTACACTTCTAAAAGTTAGTTCATCTCTGAGTGTTTTTTGCCCAATTTATTGGGCTTTTTTTTGCCTAAAATAATTCAACAATGTCATAGTTCATGTTAAAAATTTTTCCACCAAGGTGCTCTAGCTTTGGGCTCATCCTGCAATTGCATGAGTTCGCCTATACGTGGAATCACAAACGCTTGGCGTTGCTCTTTTGCTATGAGGGCCGTTTGTGCTGCAGGCTCATCCCATGGGTGTAAGGATAAAGTGAAAGCACCCCAGTGCACAGGCATCAAAATATGAGCCTCTAAATCTTTTGCGGCTTGTACGCTTTGTTTTGGCGTCATATGAACCTTATCCCAGCGGAAGTTATATTGGCCTGAATCTAATAAGGCCATATCGATAGGTCCAAAACGCTTACCCACTTCTTTAAAATGAGGGCCGTAGCCACTATCACCACTAAAAAAAAACCTTTGTTGCGGCGCTTCTACCATCCACCCACCCCAAAGAGTTGATTTGCTATTGCCTAAGCGCCTGCCAGAAAAGTGACGCGCAGGGGTTAAAGTAAGGGTGATGTCATCCAAGTCGTTAGACTGCCACCAATCCATTTCGCTAATGCGCTCCTTTGATATACCCCAGTGCAATAAATGTTGTCCCACACCAAGGGGTACATAGTAATGTTTTACCTTGGCATCTAGTTGCATAATTGTAGGGTAGTCTAAGTGGTCATAGTGATCATGAGAGATGATCACCGCGTCTATCGTGGGTAGCTGTGAAGGCTCAATAGGCAGTATATCGTTATAACGAGGGCTACCAAGAGACGTGTGAGGCGCTGCAATCTTGCTAAAGATAGGGTCAAACAATAAGGTTTTATTGGCTGTTTGTAATAAAAATGTGGAATGGCCATACCAGAGAAGTTGGTTTTTATTAAGTGGGTTTGCAAGCAGTGAAGAGTCTGTTTGGATTATCTCAATGTTGTTTTTTGGGGCCAGATTTTGCGCTGTCATATAGTCCCATAAACTACTTATCATAAGGCTAAAGGACTGGTTTAAGGGAGTGTTGAGTTGATTATTAAATGTGGCATCTGAAAAGTTTTTTGACTCAAAGTAAGGCTTTTGCTGTGCTGGTGTCATGGCTGCACCAAATACATCAGCATTTTTATACCAATAATACAAAGCCCCGCCAAACGACACCCCTAGCAATAACAGAAATGCCATAGCTACGCGGGTGATGCTCAATTTTTTACTCATTCAAAAGTCATCCTTAATTTTTTAAATCGTCTATGCTACAGCCGCATAGTTAGAGCTTCTGATTAGAATGTCACACATAGGGTTTGATAACAATTAACCTTGAGCTAGTGTAGTCTAGTAGTATTGAAACACATGGCCTTTACATCATTTTACTTTTAATTAATGCAATGTTATAACGCTTACCATATTAGTAATACGATGTTCCCCTTGCGATGATTTACTCGGTGTGAGATCTTACCGCACAGTATACAAACATGAGCTTTAGTGATGCCAAAACTACATTTTAAAAAACCATTTACCCAACAAGAAGCCATTCCAGAGGCCGCTAAAAAAAGAGTGATGGAGCTACTTGATTCGGGCCGATTACACCGTTATAACACGGTGGGAGATGAGTGGTCTGATGCGGCTTTACTTGAGCAAAGTTTTGCACAATATCAGGGGCGAAAATATTGCTTAGCCTGCACTTCAGGAGGCTATGGTTTGCATATTGCATTGCGCGCTATGGGTTTGCAAGCAGGCGATGAAGTGCTCACTAATGCTTATACCTTGGCGCCTGTGCCTGGGGCTATTTTTGCCGCCGGTGGCAAACCTGTGTTGGTGGAAATAGGTGTGGATTACCACCTTGATTTGGCTGATTTAGAAGCCAAAGCTAAAAGCAGTAATGCTAAAATTTTGTTGTTATCTTTGATGCGTGGGCACATTCCTAACATGGAAAAGCTGATGACTTTGTGTAACAAACTAGGCTTACAGGTATTAGAAGACTGTGCACATACTATGGGTGGAGCATGGGAGGGCAAAAAATCTGGTAATTTTGGTCAAGTAGCGGCTTTTAGCTTACAAACGTACAAGCACTTAAATACAGGTGAGGGTGGTTTAGTAGTGACTGATGATGCAATGATTGCAGCACGTCTTATTATGCATTCAGGCTCTTATATGCTTTATGAGCGCCATGGAGCAGCGCCTAAGCCTGAGGTGTTTGAAAACATTCGTTTAACCAGTGCCAATATGTCTGGGCGTATGGATAACATACGTGCGGCTATAGGTTTGTCGCAGATGCCCAGGCTTGATGCAAATTGTGCACGGTGGAATAGCCGCTACGCTATTTTACACAATACTATTGCTGCAGTTGCAGGGTTAGATATTCCACTTAGAGATGACAGAGAATCGTTTGTGGGCAGTTCACTACAATTTCGCCCAACTAGCTTAAGCCTAGCGCAAATACCGGCCTTTATTGAGGCCTGTGCAGCGCAAGGGGTAGAGCTTAAGTGGTTTGGTGATGATAAGCCAAAAGCCTTCACCAGTCGCTATGATAGCTGGCACTACATTGATCCCATGCCACACTTACCCAACACTCTTAAGGCCTTAGAAAAAACTCTAGACCTTCGTGTGCCGCTCACATTTAACGATGAAGATTGTTATTTAATAGGGGCGGTTATAGAGCAAGTCATGGGTGAATTTATGGTGAGTGCCTAGGTCAAGCACCCACCATAAAAGGTCTAGGCTTTTGGGCGCAGGCCTTTAGGGTCGTAAAAACCTTGCAAGCTAGCTTGAGCTGAGTATCGCTTTAGTGCAATCTCTATTTCAAACGTCGCTTTTGATAAACGAATAGGTGACAAGTCAGGCGAGTTCACATAGCCCATACCAATAGCGCTACCCACAGCGTGGCCGTACATGCCCGAAGTAAGGTAGCCTACTATTTCACCGTCCATCACTATAGGTTCGTTGTGGAACAACATGGCGTCTTTATCATCCAGTTTAAACTGAACTAACCTTCGATCTGTGCGCTTAGCTGCCAATTGTTCCTTAAACCCGTTAATGCCAATAAAACTGCTCACATCAGGTTTGGCCGCCCAGCTTAGGCCTGCTTGAAATAAGTTATCTTCTGGCCCAACATCATGGCCCCAGTGCACAAACCCTTTTTCCATACGTGCGCTGTTTACGGCATGCATACCTACGTTGCGAATGCCAAATTCTTCACCGGCTGCAAATAAAGCACGATAAACTGTAGCCGTATGTTGGGCTGGCACAAATAACTCCCAACCTAGTTCACCCACGTAGCTCAAACGCTGTACCCACATTTTTATGCTAGCTACTTCCATCAACTTGCCTGTAGCAAATGGGAAAGCTTCGTTGCTTAAATCTGCAGTGGTTACCTTGGACAATACATCTCGAGCTAATGGACCTTGCAGCGCCATAGCGCCAAAATTCATACTAATGTCCTGTAAAAGCACATCGTCTGTTAGGCGATGGTTTAAATGCCACCAATCCCGTGAGTGGGAGCTAATGCCAGTAATCACCCAATAAGTGGTTTGCCCTGTGCGCACTATGGTCACATCGGCTTCGATCCCACCACGGGCGTTAAGGAAGTGTGTGTAAACTACTTTGCCTATGGGAATATCGATGTTACCAGAACAAATATATTGCAAATTTTTAGCAGCGGCAGGGCCTGTGACTTCAAATTTACCAAAAGAGGACATATCGTAAAGGCCTACACCCTCGCGCATAGCCATGTGTTCTTGTTTGTTATTTTCAAACCAGTTGGACTTTTGATAGCTATATTCATATTTAGCTTCTTGGCCTGGGTTAGCAAACCAGTTTGCTCGCTCGTAACCACAGACCTCTCCAAAACAAGCCCCAGCCTCTTTAAGTTCTTGGTGTAAAGGCGAGTGAATCTGATCGCGTGCAGTTTCGTATTGGTAAAATGGCCAATGCATTGCATAAGTGTGGCCTAAGGCCTCAGGAATGCGCTCAGCGACGTATTCATCGTGTTGTTGGGCTGGGTGATGACGGCGTAGATCGCACTCTGTGACGTCGCCTGATGGAAATCCGTCAATCATCCAGTCGGCCATGATTTTACCCACGCCACCGCCTGCTCCAATGCCTTTTGAGTTCATACCTGCAGCAATAAATAGCTTATCTACTTCTGAGGTAGGCCCAAGCAAGTGAAGGTTGTCGTTGGTGAAGCTTTCTGGGCCATTAAACCAAGTGCGAATGCCTGTGGTTTCTAGCTGAGGAAACACATCCATGCTGCTCATTACATAGGGCTCCACGTGGTCTTGGTCTAATGGGAATTGACCAAAGCAAAAATCATCTGCTATCTTACTCATCGGCATGCCAATGGCATTGTCTTCAAACCATCCCACCAACATTTTACCCGCGTCTTCTTTAAAATAAAGGCCTTGGTCGTAGTCACGAAGAACAGGACGAGGTGTTAAGCCTTCCATTTCTTCAGTGACAATGTATTGGTGCTCACAGGTATAAATAGGTAAATTAACACCTACAGTTTTGGCAAGGTCGCGCGTCCACATACCACCACATAAAATAACCTGGTCTACTTCCATAGTGCCTTTGTCAGTGCGAATGCCAGTAACCACATTATCTTTGATGATGAGCTCTTCCATAGCAGTGTTTTCAAAGATTTCCACACCATTCATGCGCGCACCTTTAGCCAGAGCCATAGTGGTGTCGATTGGGTTGGTTTGGCCATCATCTGGAGTATACAGAGCACCGATAATACCGTCTGTATTGATACCCGGGTAGAGCTTCTCAAGGCGTGTGTTATCAATCATTTCCGATTCTACACCAAATACTTTTGCCATAGATGATGTGCGTTTAATCTCTTCAAGGCGTGCTTCAGTGCGGGCTAATGAAATACTGCCAATACGCTTATAGCCTGTGGCTTGACCTGTTTCTTCTTCCAAACCTGCATAGAGTTCATGGCTATACTTAGCGAGGTTTGTCAAAGTAGGTGTGGGCCACAATAAGCTCACAAGGCCAGCAGCGTGCCAAGTAGTGCCGCAAGTGAGCTGTTTACGCTCAATCAGTACAACGTCTTTAATGCCGCGTTTAGCTAGGTGGTAGGCTACGGAGGTGCCAATAATACCGCCACCAATAATGGCAATGCGGGCTTTTTCTGGTAATACTTGGGTGTTGCTCATAACGTTCTCTTTCATAATGGGTCAAGGTGACCCATTACTTTAATGGTTAGTATTGATGCCTAACTTCGCAACAAGCTGTTGTTGGGATTATATGTAGCATCAAATTCCACATGGCAATGACGAGTGCCGATTGAAGTTTCGACAGTAAGTGCCTGACCGTCTTTACAATGCTCAGGCTTTAAATAGGCAAAGGCTAAACTCTTTTCTACACGATAGCCATAGGCTCCGCCGGTAATAATGCCAGTCAGTTCGCCATTAGCAAACACAGCTTCGTTACCAAAACATTCTGCAGGTAAATCGTCATCAAACACAAGATAAGCAAGCTCTATTGCTAGACCATCTGTTTGGCGTTGGCGCACATTATCGCTGCCAATAAAGTCTCGATTTAGATCCAAAAAGCGACCCATACCTGCTTCTAGGCCTGACATTTCTTCAGTAAATTCGGCACCATAAGCACGATACATTTTTTCCATACGCATGCTATTAAAGGCACGCGTGCCAAAATCTCGCAGACCCAACGGCTGGCCATTTTCCATCAATGATTCATAGATAGAAATAAGCTGCCACGTAGGCATGTGTAATTCCCAACCTAGTTCACCAGCATAGGAGACTCGCATGGCAAACACAGGGGCAGAATCCAGCTGAATCGTTTGGCAAGCCAACCAAGGAAAAGCACTGTTAGACAGGTCATCTTCACAAATGCTCTGTAAAATGTCTCGTGCTTTGGGCCCGGTTAGCAATAAGCCACCCCAGTCTTGGGTAAAGTCTTCTATGGACACATCAAAGTCACCTACGTGCTGCTGCATCCATTGCAGGTCTTTTATTTGCGAGCCAATAGCCCCCATCAATACAAAGTGATCGTGGCTTATGCGGCTTACTGTTTGCTCAGCCATGATGCCACCATTTTTGGCATGGAACAAAGTAAGACTGATACGGCCATCTTTAGCGGGTAGTTTGTTACATGACAAGTGATCTAAAAAGGCATAAGCATCGGGGCCCGTGACTCTAAATTTAGCAGTACCACTCACGTCGGTAATGCCACAGGTATTTTGCACAGCAGCACATTCTTCAGCGACCACTGCATGTGCCTCGTTGTGAGTCCAGCTATGGCTCTCGCTTCGCACGGCATCAGTCTTAAACCACGCAGGCTTTTCGTAGCCAGCATGGGCAAAGTGTACGGCGTCTTTTTGAGCCATCACTGTATGTAATGCACTGACACGGTTTGGGCGACCATGAGGGCGGTTTTCTGTAGGTGAACCGGCCGTGTACATGTTTTCGTAAGATTCAATAGCGCGAGTAATGCAGTAATTTTTATCAGCCCAACGGCCAAATCGACGGCTATCTAATGACGCCATATTAAGCTCAGTTTGGCCATAAACCATCCACTGTGCCATGTATTTACCAATGCCACCTTGTGCAATACCAATAGAGGCACCTGTTAAGTTCCAAAAATTAGTCAGTCCCTCTGCAGGGCCTACCAAGAAGTTATCATCTGGAGTGTGGGTGATAGGGCCGTTGATAATGGTTTTAACACCTACTTCTTGGAACAATGGTACAAGTTCCATACAACGTTCAAGCCAAGGCATTAAGCGCACTAAGTCACCAGCGAATAGTTCACGGTCAAAGTTCCAATCCATACCTTTAAGCGCCCAGGGTTTTGAGCCACGTGTTTCATAAGGCCCCACCAACAAACCATTGCCTTCTTGGCAAATGTAAGCTGATGCTGTGGAGTCTCTTGTAACTGGCATTTCTTTCACGAGGGCTGCAATATCTGGATGGTCTTCAGTGATTAGATATTGATGCTCAAGGTTAATAATAGGTAGGTGTGCGCCGACCATACGACCTACTTCTGGTGCAAAGCAGCCTGCTGAGTTGACCACATGCTCAGCAATGATATTGCCTTGTTCTGTGATGACTTCATAACCACCTTGAGGCAGTATCTTAATGTCGATTACTCGATTGAAGCGGCTAATCTTAGCTCCGTTGTCACGCGCCATTTGGGCTAAAGGCATAACCACCGACGTTGGGTCTACTCGACCATCATCAGGGGTGTATAAGATGCAACGAGCTTCATCAAAATTCATTACAGGATTAATCGCTTTGGCTTCTTCTTTAGATACCCAGCGCATTTCACAACCCACATTGTGAGCTTTACTCATAATGTTGCGAAACCACTGTTCTTCTAACTCGGTATAGCCTACCCGCAGGCTACCGCACTTGTGAAAAGTAGAGGCTAGACCTGTTTTAGCGGGTATGACTCTATCGTACAAATCCAGTGTGTAGTTATGTATTTGAGACAAAGTGTGATTGCCGTTGAAATTAGGGCACAAACCTGCAGCGTGCCAGGTTGACCCACTGGTAAGCTCACCTTTTTCAATGAGTACTACGTCAGTCCAACCTTCTTCTGTAAGGTGGTACATAAGGTTAACGCCAAGGGATCCGCCGCCAATAATGACAACGCGTGCATGGGATTGTAGGGACATAATAAATCTTCTCTTAACGGATCGCTTTAGCGGCCAATTTGTTCACGGGTAAGGCGAATATCAAACTCAGCTCTTATGGCTAAGTCAGCATCATCACTGACATGTGTTGGAAAATAGCTGGATAATAACTCTTTCTTTTTAGCGATGGCCTTTTCTAATAATACGGGTTTTCCTTGCTCAGCCCAAACGTTGGGGCTACTTCGGTCACCTAAGTCGGGATAAATATACTCAGTTTGCATCACGGATAAAGTTTGGTCTGAGCCTAGATAATGGCCTTTACCGCCCATACACACTTCGTTAATGACATCAAAACTTAAGCTGTCTTCATTCACTGTGACACCTTTGGTCATGCGCATGCAAGCACCCAAAACATCATTGTCCATCAACAAGCTTTCAGGGCAAGCGCCCATAAGGCTGCCATACATTCCAGCAGACTCATACACTATATTTGCACCAGCCATTGAAGCGGCAACTGCAGTGTATGCTCTTTCAGCACCTGCTTGAAAGTCTGGAAACTTAGCGTCGGTCATGCCGCACGCTGTGCCTGTAGGCAAGTCGAAATAGTTACCCATCTGTGCACATGCAGCAGACAATATACCTTGCTCTGGAGAACCACCACTCATGGCTCCAGTGCGTAAATCTGATACAAAAGGCCAAGTGCCAATAATAGCAGGTGCGCCTGGTTTGATAGCGTTCACATACACCAAACCACCCAAGCATTCAGCCCATGCCTGTGATACAGCGCCCGCCAACAAAGCGGGTGCTGTAGCTCCAGCTTGCCCAGCAGAAAGAAGCAAAATGGGCATGCCACCTTCAACACCTACTCTTAGGCACTCTAATGACTCTTCTGCAAAGGTCATAGGTGGCACAACAAAGCAGTTTGACATGCTTACAAAGGGCCTTGCTCTCCAAGCCTCTTCGCTACCTGAAAAGTGATGTAACATTTTAAGACCGGCGCTCACATGATCTGCTTCAGTAAAACTTGTACCTATGTGCTTACTACTGCCCATAACAGAACAGTAAAGGGTGTTTAGATCCATTGTTTTTGGATCATCTATGTCTCTTAACACGCACATGCGTTGGAACATATGAATATGCTCACAAGTGTCTGCAATACGCGCCATATCGTACAAATCTTGCGTGGCTGAATTTCTGTAGGTGTTATTTTCTGGGTCAGACACATGCACTGCTGCGCCGGCCGTAGAAAAGTGTACACGTTGACCATTAATCTCTAAATCATGCTTAGGGTCTACGCCGTGCAGTGTTAGGTTTCTCTGGCAAATACTTAAAGTATGATCAACTAAGCTGCGTGGAATACGTAAGCGGCCATCTTCACCCATTACTGCACCCGCTTTGACCATAGTCTGTGTGCAGTGGTCTGTTGAGCTACCAAACCCTATTTCTTCTAAAATACGATAGGCATTATCGGCAATAGCAGACATCGCACTATCAGATAGGGGCATAAATGTGCCCCCTGTTTCACCCGGGTGAACGGGTTTTGCTTCTTCAGTTAAAGGTGCTAAACGCTCTGCTAAACGGGCCTGACGGCCACCTGATCGACGTGACATATGGTGTGTCCTAGAATGATATTTTTTATTTTTAGTGTGGTGATTTTTAACCTAAATCCTGTTCTAATCAATTGATTAATTCTATGGAACTGCATTAGAATAACTAATGCAAAAATGTGTCGCATTAATTAGGTTAATGCGATTGATGGTAATAATAAATGGCTAGAAAACTACCCCCACTAAATAGTTTGCGAGCTTTTGAAGCCGCGGCTAGACACCTAAGCTTTACTCGAGCTGCAAATGAATTATTTGTTACTCAGGCAGCTATTAGCCACCAAGTAAAGGGTTTGGAGGACTATCTTGGGTATGATTTATTTACTCGCTCACCCCGCAACCTCACATTAACAGCTAGTGGTGCAGCCTTAATGCCTGTATTGGCCGACGCCTTTGATGACATCGCCTACGCTCTTGTGAGCTTGAAACAACAAACAGCAGGTTCAATGCTTAATGTCCGTTTAGCACCTTCATTTGCAGCTAAATGGCTGTCGCCAAGGTTGAAGGAGTTTAGAGAGTTGTACCCGGAGATTGGGTTGTGTTTGTTCCATGCCCACAAACCTGTTGATTTTGAGCGTGAAGATATAGATTTAGCAGTGACTTATGGCAAAGGGGATTGGGTGGGGGTGGAGTGCACTCCCATTATAAAGCTAGATTTTTTTCCTGTGGCAAGCCCCGCGTGGCTGGCCAAAAATACCACTCTAGTAAAACCTGAGCAGCTATTGGACGTGTCGTTATTGCATGATGCCAGCCCGAATGATTGGAATGAATGGTTAAGGCAGGCTGGAGTAAAGGGTGTAAATATTAAGCGCGGCACCACTATGGATGACACCAACGTGTTGATTCAGGCAGCAATAGATGGACAAGGTGTTGCGTTAGGGTCAACGCCATTTGTAGAAGATCACTTAGCTACTGGTCGTTTGGTGGTATTGTTTGATCAGGTTTTAATCACAGATCATGCTTACCATGTGGTTTGCCCTAAGTCACACCTTCAAAGAGCAGACGTTAGGGCATTTAAGGAGTGGTTATTAGCTCAAGTTTAATAACCACACTGATTTAATCAGGAAGTTGATGTTCAGGCACTACCATACCATCACTTGCAGCCCAAACAGATTGGTCAAAATTCACTACTGAGCCTGTCATTAATCCAGATTCATCACTGGCTAAAAAAGCTAAGGCTCGAGCCACTTCGTCAGGGTCTACTAAGCGACCAAAAGGCATCCCTTCACCTACTTTTTCTTGCCAGCCATCTTGGGCCCCATGATATTTACGCTGTATGACATCTTCTTCGTCACTAGACATCCAACCAATATTTAAGCAGTTAACCCGAATGCGATCGCGCATTAACGCGTGGGCTGTATTGCGGGTAAGAGTATTGAGTGCGCCTTTGGAGGTGCAATACGCTGTGAGTATAGGCATGCCAGCATATGCTGCTATAGATCCGATACTAACAATCGTGCCTCCAGTGCCTTTAGAGCGCATCAATTTGGCGGCTTCTTGTATCAAAAAGAACGGCGCACGAACATTGATGTTCATAATACGATCATATAGCTGTGGACTGGTATCTAATATGCTACCTCGTGCCGATAAGCCTGCAACATTGATGAGAATATCAAGCTGTCCAAAATGTTCCTGGGCAGCTTGGATAATAAGTTTTGGAGAGTCTATTTGCTCTAAGTCTGCGGTAACAAAGTGCACTTTACAGGCGGGGTATAACTGTTGAATTTCTTCAGCAACAGCTTTGCCTTTTGTGGTTTGTCTGCCACACAAAATAAGGCCTTTAGCACCTCTTTGTGCAAATAAGCGCGCAGTAGCGGCTCCTAGGCCTTGGCTGCCACCTGTAATAACTGCTATTTTGTTGTTAAGGCCAGTTAATTGCGCCATGGGCATATCTCGTTTTACCTTTTTCTCTTGCTTAACCTGGGTAGGGTATTAGCTGCCTTACTGACCCAATAAACGAATCATTTTATCAGCTTCATCACTCACTTCTGGAATGATGGTTTTCATGATGGTGAGGCGGTCAAATAAGCTTGGGTTGTCATCTAGAGTTTTACGTAAAGTGTGACCAAAACGCTGGCGCAGGCAGGTGCCTATATTAAATTTACACACATTGCCTTTGGCTAAAGTTTGGATATCATGAGTTTTTACACCGCTGGTTCCATGGATCACTAAAGGCACATCTAAAGCCGCTTGCAACTCATTAAAACGGGCGAAATCAATATCCACAAAAGTGTTTTCCAAACGATGCACATTACCTACTGACACAGCTAATACGTCAGGTTTGGCTTGTTCTAGCATCATCAAAGCTTCACTTAAATTAGTTAGCTCAGACTTAATGTGATCACGACCAGTGGCATAAGGCACAGAGCCTACTTCAGCTTCTACAGACACATTCTTAGACTTAGCGTGAGTAACAATTTGTTTCACTCCTGCCACATTTTCTGCGATAGGTAGCTGTGAACCGTCGTACATCACCGAGGTGAAGCCTGCGTCAATGGCTTTAATAACCGTGGGAATGTCGTAATTATGATCTAGGTGCAAACACACAGGCACCGTCGCGCTTTGAGCCAGAGGTTTGAGCATGCCAATGATGTGTTCCAAAGGCATAAATAAAGTCATATCCAAATTTACGGCTAAAATCACACCCGCATTACGTGCTTGGGCAGCATTAACTACCGCTAAAGCATCTTCGTAGCCAAACACGTTAAAACAAGGCACTGCATAGCCACCTTTTAAGGCAGGTTGCATAAGGTCTGTTAAATTAACTAACATAATAATCTACTTAAATTTGCTGATCATATCTTTCATACCGGGAATAGTATCCAGTTGATAGGCATGTTCAGGATGGAAGTTTTGGTGTAATGGACGTTGCGATAAGCCCCCTAAAATAGTGAAGTAATACATTTCATAGCCAGGGCCAGCTACACATGGGTGATAGCCTTTTTCTATTTGGATAGTAGAGGCATTACGAATATGGTACACCTCTCCCATATCTTCACCTTCTTGAGTGAGAAACTGAGCGCCAAAACCATGTTCGGGATTAAACCGAAAGTTATACACTTCATCATGGCGACTTTCTGCGGGCAACGTATCGGTATCGTGCTTGTGGGGTGGAAATCCAGACCAGCCTCCAGCACCTACAGTAAATAATTCACTCACTAACAAACGGCCTACTTGACCTGCTTGCGCTTTACCTAAAATGTGTTTGATTTTGCGGTGAGTTTTAGTGTCATCAGAACCATACTGTACTGGGTCAATTTGTGCTTCGCGCACTACAAAAGGCTCATACACTTCATCGTGCTTGGCACCTGAGACGAAAATTTCAGCAGCATCACTGACACAAGTAAAAGTCACCTCTGTACTAAGGGGCACATAAACACCTTCAGGCTCACCTTCCCAAATGTGCATACGCTTACCTACCGCTTCAAAGTGGTGCCCTGCAACACTAACGTCAATACTGCCAGTGGCAGGCACTAAACACGTTTCATAGCCTTCAACCATAGAGGTAAAGGATTCACCTTTAGTGAGCTTAACAATGTTGAAATAACATAAAGGTGTTTTTTCATCGTCTCGGTCTACAATGGCTTTGTTATGGTTGTCATGTGGTGGGATATGCATGTAAAACTCCTTATTTCCGTGACACTAACGCCAGATGGCAGATGGTTTCATGACACTTGATTCTTGTAATATATTAATTTCTTTTGTATTGGGCATAGCCCCAGCGCAGCCGCGTTGAGACACTACAATAGCCGCGGCAGCACTGCCTCTGGAAATGGCCGATTGCCAATCTTTATGCTGATGATAGTGGTCTACTAAATTTCCTAGAAAAGCATCCCCAGCACCATATGGCTTTAATGGGATAACGGGGTAAACACCGCTATCAAGACGCTTGCCTTGGCTAAATAAACTGGCACCATTACCACCGCGTTTAAGCAAAATAGTTTGGTGTACCAAAAGACTGCTGGCACTTTCAATATAGGCCTCTAGTTCATCCGTGAGCACTGCAAACTCTTCCTCATTACCGATAATCACATCAGCATACTGTGCAGCATGGCTATAAATTTCGCGTGTGGTCTGTAAGTCTGGCCAATTCCATGGACGATAATCTAAGTCTAACCACACACAAGTTGAGTTATTTTGAGCATATTGCATAAGCTCTAAAGTGGTGGTGCGTGATGGTTCAGAAATCAGCGCAGTGCCTGTAACCACCAAGTTACTACTGTCAGCTACGGCCGCCTTCATTGCATCGGTAAGGCATAGTTGCAGATCGGCAGCATCATTACGATAGATCACTACATCACAATCTGTCGGTCTTACTTCGGCAATCGCCAAACTAGTGCGGCTATTACCTTGGCAAGTTTGTAACAACGCATCACTAACATTACATTCTTTTAGTTTTTGGCGTACAAAATGACCAATACTATCCTCAGACAAGGCTGTTAATAGCGCTACCTTGGCGCCAACCTTGCCCATGGCTGCTGCAATATTGCCGCCAGAGCCTCCCATATCAGCGGTAAATCCATTGGCATCTCGCGTTTTACCGCCATCAGTTTGAGGGTAAAGATCAAGGCCTGCTCTACCTAGCACTAAAGCATGCCAAGTTTTTGCCGAAGCTGAAGTGGGAGTGTTAGTCATGCTATTGTACGTCCGTCCAATGGCCACTCATGGCTGAACGATCAATGGCGTCCATTACTTTTTCTATTTTTAACCCATCAGCAAAACATGGCCAAGTTTGTCCGCCTTTTTCAATGGTGGTGAGCAATTGATTTAACTCGCACGCTTTAACATCAATATAGCCTAGAGTGTGGCCAGCATTGGGTAAAAAAGCGTCATAAGGTTTATGATAAGGGCCTGATAAAATAGTACGGAAACCTTGCTGGCGAGGATCATCACAGCGGGTATAAAGTTGCAATTCGTTAAGGCGTTCTTGATCAAAGCGGATCATGCCTTGAGAGCCATGCACTTCCCAGCTCAAACCACATTTACGCCCCCAAGCTACGCGGCTTACGCGCAAAGTGCCTTTAATGCCACTGTCAAAGCGGGCAATGGCCATACATACATCATCATTGTCCACACTTTTACGGGTATTCGTTTTAGGATCGTGGCGATCTGCATAAACTATGTCATATTCACCCACAACACTATTTATATCGCTGCCCGTCATAAAGTGGGCTACGCTCACTAGGTGACACATTACATCAGCATTGGCACCAGTGCCTGATAACTCTCTATTCATACGCCAGCTGTAAGGGCGATCTGGATCAGCTTCGTTGTCTACGTCGTAAACACCAAAAAAACCAGTAACATCACCAATCACGCCTTCGTTAATCATATCTCTAGCAGCATGCACTAGCGGGTTTTGAGTGTAGTTATAACCCACAATGGTTTTTTGATCGCTCGTTGCAGCAGCATCTACCATAGCTTGAGAGTCTGCCAAATTGGTAGACATTGGTTTTTCACACCACACGTGTTTGCCGGCTGCTAGGGCTGCAATAGCGATTTCTTTGTGTATAGAGTTAGGCACACAAATAGAAATCAAATCCACCTTAGGATCATTAACCACGTCCATATAGTCTGTGCTGCAGCGCGCAAACCCCATTTCTTTGCGTTTGGCTTCTGCAATTTGTGGGTCTTGGTCACACACCATTTCTAACCTTGGGCGCAGATTGCCGCCAAAGGCAGTAGCTGCAGATGCGTATGCAATAGAGTGGGCTTTGCCCATAAACGCAGTGCCAATAACACCGATACCTATTTCTTTCATGTCTTTTCTCTCACACTTTTAACACTGATAACTCATTATAATAAAATTAACGGTTAGCATTTTTGTTATTACTATATTGGTCAGCTACAACAGCTGCGACGATGATAATGCCTTTAACTATATTGGTGTAGAACGAACCAATACCTAAAAATGTAAAACCAGAAGTGATAACGCCCAAAATACACACACCAATAATGGTGCCAGTAATACGACCTTTACCACCCATCAACGAGGTGCCGCCAATAACCACGGCGGCAATGGCGTCTAGCTCGTAGAGCATGCCAGCACCAGATTGAGCTGTTAGAGTGCGCGAAGTCTCAACAACTGCAGCCAAACCATATAGACCACCGGCAATGGTATACACCAACAGTTTGTGAGCTCTGATGTTAATGCCAGCTACACGTGCTGCCTGTTCATTAGAGCCAATGGCATAAGTGTAACGTCCATATCGGGTGTAGCGCAGTAAAAAGTGAAATGCCATAGCGGTGGTCAAGAAGATGATCACTGGAATAATGCCGCTACCTAAAACTGCATAATCGTCTATAAAAAAACTGACTTGAGAGCCACTGGTGTACCAGCGAGCTAAGCCTCTTGCAGCTACAAGCATGCCCAAGGTAGCAATAAACGGAGGGATACCGGCATAGCCAATCAAACTACCGTTGATACCGCCCAAAACAAATCCTACTAAAATGCCTGCAATGATAGGCAAAAGGACAGGCATGTCGGTCAGAGCGGGGTAAACTGCACGAGTATACTCAGACGTTTGTGCAAAGCTTGCAGCCACAAGGCCTGTGAAGGCCAGGGCAGATCCACTTGATAGATCAATACCTGCCATAATGATGATTTGAGTCACACCTATGGCAATAATGCCAATGATAGACATTTGTAAAATGATAATGGTTAGACGCTGGGTGTTAAAAATGAAGCTTTGCTCGGCTATAAACCAGCCCAGCACTTCAAAAATAAACACTGTGCCAAGCAAAACCATAAGAATACTAATGTCTTTTGGCAGCCAGTTTTTCCAGCTTTTTACAGTTTTGTAGCCGCCTGTAGATGAAGATGATGTCATAGTAATGTCCTGGTTATGCGCGTAAGCGTCGTTGGGCTTGGCGGCGTTGATCAAGCATTACTGCACCTACAATAATCATGCCTTTCACAATTTCTTGGTAATAGAAGTCGATACGTAAGAAAGTGAAGCCAGAGGTTATAACACCTAAAATGCAAACTCCAATAACAGTTCCAGTAATACGCCCGCGGCCACCAAATAAAGAGGTGCCACCGATAACCACGGCAGAAATAGCATCTAACTCATACATGGTGCCCATGCCTGATTGAGCAATAGTTGCTCGAGCACACATTACTACACCCGCTAATCCTGACAAAGATCCTGCAATGGTATACACCATTATCTTATGGCGTCTCACATTTATGCCCGCCACTCGTGCAGCTCTTTCGTTAGAGCCAATCGCATAGGTGTGCTTACCATAAACGGTATGCTTTAAAAGAAGGTGGAATATTACCGCCACTATGAAAAATATTAATACCGGCCAAGCCCCAGAGCCAATGGCAGTAAAAGAATCTGACAAAGAATAGATCGGCTGACCTTCGGTGTAGATAACGGCCACAGCACGTGCAGTAACCAACATACCCAAGGTGGCAATAAATGATGGAATGCCTGTATAAGCAGTAATGGCACCATTAATCCAGCCACATGCAGCGCCAACGGCTAAGCCAACCACAATCGGGATGATGATCGGTGAGCCTAAAAATTGTGGAAACATAGGTGCGAAGGCATCAGCTGATTGTGCAAAACTAGCAGCAACCATCGCTGATAAAGCTAATACTGCACCACCTGAAAGGTCTATACCTGAAGTAATGATAACTTGGGTGACACCCACGGCGATAATGCCGAAAATACACACCTGTAAAATAATTATTTCTAGACGTTGTACATTGCCCAAAAAACTTTTGCCTACAACGAACCAGCCAAGTATTTCAAATAACACGGCGATGCCAACAAACACAGCAAATATGCTGGCCTCGGCAGGGAGGTTTGCTCTTTTAAACATGGTAACCCCCTAGATGTAACTAGCTTTTTCGTGAACACCATCTTGCATGCCTGTAATCATAGACACAATTTCATTGCCGTCAGTTTCAGCAGCGATCACTTCACCAACAATACGCCCGCGACGAAAAACCCATATTTTGTCTACTAAGTTAAATACTTGGCGTAAGTTATGACTAATAAGAATAAGGGGAACGCCTTGTTCTTTTAAACCACGAATAATATTTTCTACTTGAGTAGTTTCCTGCACACCAAGAGCAGCAGTGGGCTCGTCCATAATGATAAGTTTTGATGCAAAACTAGCTGAGCGGCTAATAGCCACACATTGTCTTTGGCCACCGGACATATCGCCCACATGGTTACTTAAATCTGGTATTTTAATAGCTGTTCTTTCTAATACTTCTTTGGCTTTTTGCATCATCTTCTTTTCATCAAGAATGCTAAAAGGCCCAAATTTGAAAAGTAATTCTTCACGTCCTAAAAATAGGTTTGAAGGCACATCTAAATCATTGCACAAGGCTAAATCTTGAAATACAGACTCAATGCCTGCTTCGCGTGCTTCTAAAGGCGAGTTAAATTCTACTCGTTGGCCTTCAAAAAAAATGTCACCTGAAGAGGGTTGTTCTACTCCAGTAATTTGGCGCACAAAAGTGGACTTTCCTGCACCGTTGTCGCCAACAATAGCAACATGCTCGCCTCTTTTTAAAGTGAAGTTGGCTTCTTCTAATGCATGTACACCACCATAACGTTTGGTGAGGTTTTCTGTGCGTAGGATAATGTCGTCTTGGTTGTTCATAGAGTTCTCTAAAGACACTGATAGCTAAAAATTAGGCGTAACTAAAAACCTCCGGAGTAAATCCAGAGGTTTTTTCACATACTAAGGCGTTAAAACTTAGTTAGCGCCCATGTAGTCTGCCATGTTATCAGGAGTTACCAATTCAAAAGGAATGGTAATCGAGTTTGGTAGAGACTCACCGTTGATTGCAGCGATTGCAGCGTCGATGCCGCCAGTTGCCTGGCCTGCAGCATTTTGGAATACAGTAACATCCAATTCGCCAGCAGCCATAGATGCAAGTGCATCTGCAGTAGCGTCTACACTACCAATCAATACGTCATCCATGCTGATACCAGCATTTTTGAACGCTTGAACTGCGCCTAGACCCATTTCGTCGTTGTTAGCAAAAACGATATCGATTTCCATACCAGAACTTAACCAGTTAGAGACAATGTCGTTGCCTTTCGAACGCTGCCAGCTACCTACTTCAACAGCTTCTAAAGTGATGCCATTACACATAGATAGTGCCAACACTTCTTCAAAGTCTTTTGAGCGTGTTATAGCTGCTTCGTTAGACAAAATACCTTGTAACATTACCGCATTACCAGCACCGCCGGCTAAGTTACATAACTCAAAGGCTGCCAAAGTGCCAGACCAAGTTTCGTTAGAACCCACAAAAGTACTAGTGCCGCCTAAGCTAGCAGAATCTGCTGGCATACGGTTAACGTATACAATTGGAATGCCGGCTGCATTAGCCATCTTAGTCATTTGAGGTGTTGCAGCAGCACTCACTGCAGTAACTACTAAAGCATCAACGCCAGAAGCGATGAAGTTTTGCACCTGGCTTAACTGGGTGCCTACGTCTTCACGAGCATCTTCAATCTGGAAAGTATGACCCCTTTCTTCTGTGTGAGCTTTGGCAGCTTCACGCATTAAAGTTAGAAAGTTATCATCGAAGTTAGAACTTAAATATCCAATGGTTGCAGCATTTGCGCCGGTAGCCATAGCCACAGACAGAGCTGTGACTGCAAACAAATTGATTTTTTTCATTATTTTTCCTCCTAAAAACTTAGCCATGCTAATTTTTAGTATTTGTTATGCGGAGTATTCCGCGGTTGCTCAACATTACTGCTTCAATAACCCAAAGCTGTGCGTTGGGTTAAATGCGTTCACAACAAATATATAGACAGGTTGTAAAAAGGCAACCTAAGCAAACATATCTGGTACGAAACAATTTGTACCATTTTCAAATATAAATTTCAACATTTTTATTTTTGAAATAAATATTCCAAATATAAAATGTTTTGCGTATACTCAAGCAAGATTTAACAGATGAGATTAGTCATAATTACTAAGAGCCTGACAGGGATGTCTTTCAAGCAAGCCTAGGTTATGGAAAAGTGTTTGGCCTACAGTATTTAATTTTAGTTTAGATTTTTCTGATATATTAGCGCCCATTATAATTTAGCAATGTGCTAGTCGAGTCGGACACAAAATATGACAAAAGTGATTCAAGTAAAGCCACCGCGAGTATTTAGTGATTTAAAGCCTTGGTTGCAAAATCACTATCAAGACCTCCCTAAAAGGCTACAAAGCGTCGCAGTGTTTGCTATGCATAATCCAGACGTTATAGCGCTTAATACCATTGCTTCTATCAGTGAGCAGGTAGGGGTTACACCATCTGCTATGGTGAGGTTTGCTAAATCCCTTGGTTATCAAGGCTTTTCTGACATGCAAATGGTGTTTCAGGAAAGTATGCGGCATGTGCCACAACCTTATTCTGAGCGATTAAATTCTATGCAGCGCTCGGCAGACACAAAGCAGACTGTTTTGTCGCATTTTACCCAGGCTGCTTCAGAATCTATTGCTCGTTTGGAGCACAATGTAGATGCAAATGCGCTATTAAAGGCTAGTGAGCAGCTAGCACAGGCAAGAGTAGTATATATTGCAGGCCAGGGAAGGGCAGAGCCTGTGGTTGCTTATTTACACTACACCTTAGTCAAACTTGGGGTTCATTCAGTGGTTCTGACTGGTATGCCCCATAGTATGGCTGATAAGGCTCGCATGCTAAAAGAAGACGATGTGTTGTTAGCGATTAGCTTTAGCCCCTACACTGCAAATACCAGAGAATTGGTAGATATTTGTTTGGCTAACAACACCAATGTAGTGGCTTTAACTGACTCAACATTGAGCCCAATTGCCAGAGGAGATGATTTTCATTTGGAAGTGTTGGAAGAGGAAGTCAGTGGGTTTAGAGGATTGTCTGCAACTATGTGCTTAGCACTTTGTTTGGCTGTAGAAACTGGAAGAGTGCGGGCAGAGCTGGGTAATCAGTAAATAAAAATTAGTTAAACATTAAGATAATATTTCCTTTAAAGGTAAAAAAGCAAAAACACCAAGTTTTTTGCTGCTCACAATTTGGAATATATATTTCGTTTAGGTTTAAATATGGAACATAAGAGTTTGGATTTAGTGTGTTTTGGTCGTTCTAGTGTTGATCTATATGGTCAGCAGGTTGGTGGTCGCTTAGAAGATATGGGTAGTTTTGCCAAGTATGTGGGCGGCAGTCCTGCTAATACCGCCATAGGCACTGCGCGCTTGGGGCTTAAATCAGCCATGATCACAAGGGTAGGTGATGAGCATATGGGGCGTTTTATACGCCAAACTATGCAAGCTGAAGGCGTGGATGTGCAAGGAGTGAAAACTGACCCTAAGCGTTTAAGTGCTTTGGTGATTTTAGGCATTCAAGACGAGACACAATTTCCTCTTATTTTTTACCGTGAAGATTGTGCTGATATGGCTTTGTGTGAAGATGACATTGATGAAAACCTTATTAAAAAAAGTAAAGCGTTGCTTCTATCAGGCACTCATTTAAGTACGCCTAAAGTAGCTGCAGCAAGTCGCAAAGCGATAGCGTTAGCCAAAAAACATGGCACGCAAGTGGTACTAGATATTGATTACAGGCCCAATCTTTGGGGTTTGGCTGGTCATGGCGATGGTGAAAGTCGATTTATTGCTGATAAAAATGTGAGTGAGCATGTACAGGCATTCTTACCTGATATAGACCTTATTGTAGGTACTGAAGAAGAGTTTCATATTGCTGCTGGGAGTGAGAATAGCCTTGAGGCTTTAGCTATAGTGCGCAGCATGTCTAAGGCAACGCTAGTGTGTAAGCGTGGGGCATTAGGCTGTCGGGTATTTGAAAAACATATTAATGGTTGGCAATCTGGCGCAAAAGGACCAGGTTTTGAAGTGGAAGTTTATAATGTATTAGGTGCTGGTGATGCCTTTATGTCTGGTTTATTACGCGGTTGGTTAGGCGGTGAAGACTGGCCTACAAGTTGCGCTTACGCAAATGCTTGCGGCGCTTTCGCGGTTTCGCGCCATGGCTGTTCTCCAGCAGTGCCTTCATGGCAAGAATTAGAGTATTTCTTGGCTCATGGTAGTGAGCACAGATCACTACGTTTTGACCCAGTATTAAATCATATCCATCGCACTACTAATCGAAATAAAGAATATACACGTTTGGCAGCCTTTGCCATTGATCACCGCCACCAGTTTATAAAATGGGCTAAAGCTGCTGGCAAGTCTTTGGCTGATGTTGCTAAATTTAAGCTTCTTGCGGTGCAGGCTGCACAACAAGAAGCAGGGGAAGATAAAGGTTTTGGCATGCTAGTAGATGACAAAACAGGGCGTGCGGCATTACATCAAATCACCAGTACCAAGGCATGGATAGGCAGGCCTATAGAAGCCTCAGGTGAGTTTCCTCTGCAACTAGAAGCGCAAGGTGACATAGTAGAACATCTGTTTGATTGGCCACTTAATCAAACCGTTAAAGTATTGTGCCCTTATCGTTTGGATGATGATGAACAAACCCGCAAACACCATGAACAGCTAATCCTAAAGCTAGATAAGGCCTGTCGCTTTACTGGGCACCAATGGTTGTTAGAAATAATTACCGCCCGTGATGGTGGCGTTCCAGCCTTTGAACAAGTGGCGCCAATTATGCAGCACTTTTATGATCTAGGTGTTAAGCCAGACTGGTGGAAGCTAGAGCCAGCATTAGAAGATACATACTGGGATAAAGTAGGTCAGATCATCGACCAAAACGATATTTATTGCCAAGGTATTATCGTGTTAGGTTTAAACAGCACTATTGAGCAGATTGAAGAAGCATTTTTGGCAGCGGCTAAGCAACCATGGGTTAAAGGTTTTGCTATTGGTCGTACACTGTTTGCACAAGCTGCACAAAGCTGGATGCAAGGAGAGCTTAACGATGCCCAGGCCATTGAATTAATGGCCCAAAAATACCGATTAATCATTGCTGCTTGGGATAATGCCCAAGCTCAAAAGTAATATAAAGAGTAACTTGCTATGTCTACAACCACACGCACTATTAGATTAACCGCTGCCCAAGCACTCACTCGTTTTTTGATAAACCAGCATACAAAGCTTGATAATGGCGAAGAAATGCCTTTTTTTGCTGGAGTATGGGCTATCTTTGGCCATGGCAACGTTGCAGGTGTTGGAGAGGCTTTGTATCAAGTCAAAGATCAATTGCCTACATTTCGTGGTCATAATGAACAATCTATGGCATTGGCAGCGATTGCATTTGCTAAAGCGCGCCAACGCCAGCAAGCGATGGTGGCAACCACATCACTTGGCCCCGGAGCTACAAACTTGGTCACTGCAGCAGGTGTGGCTTATGTTAATCGCTTGCCTGTATTGCTGGTGCCTGGCGATGTTTTTGCTTCTGGACAGCCAGATCCAGTGTTGCAGCAATCTGAAAACTTTGCAGACGGGAGCAGCACCGTGAATGATTCTTTGCGACCAGTCAGCCGATACTTTCATCGTATTACTCGTCCTGAGCAGTTAATACAAGCCTTGCCCAAAGCAATGGTTGCACTTACAGATCCTGCTTTATGTGGGCCAGCAACCATTAGCCTTTGCCAAGATGTGCAGTCTTTAGCATTTGATTTTCCAGAATATTTGTTTGAAAAACGTGTATGGAGATTACGTCGCCAAGGCCCAGATGAATATGAATTAAGCCAAGCGGTAAACACGTTACTGACTGCTAAAAAACCTGTCATTGTCGCAGGTGGTGGTGTGCGTTACTCAATGGCAGAAAACCAGCTACAAGCATTTGCTAAGCGCCATCAAATCCCAGTGATTGAAACCCAAGCAGGTAAATCTTCAATGCTTGCTAGCGACCCGTTAAATGCCGGCGCCGTAGGTGTCACAGGTGTAGATAGTGCGAATGATTTGGCAGCTAATGCAGACGTGGTGTTGGCAGTGGGAACCCGCTTACAAGACTTTATTTCAGGCTCCAATACCTTATTTACAGGCCAAGTCATCCAACTTAATGTGCAACCTATGGACGCTATTAAATTTCGTGCTCAAAGCTTGTTAAGTGATGCTAAATTGGGCCTTGAGTTATTATCATCAAAGCTTGGTAACTATGTCAGTCCAGCTGCTTGGCAGCAAACAAGCCATGCAGGTATCTCTTCATGGGCTAAAATTTGCGAAGATATATTACCTGCAGCAGATGATAAAACCATACCTTCAGATGCACAGGTGATTGCCGCTGTAAATGCAAGTGTAGATGACAATGCCGTAGTGGTTGCTGCAGCAGGTAGTTTACCAGCAGAGCTTCATAAACATTGGCGCGCACAACAAGTGGGTGGTTACCACTTGGAGTATGGTTATTCGTGTATGGGCTACGAAATTTGTGGTGGTGTAGGCGCCAAATTAGCCTGTCCAGAGCGTGACGTGGTGGTGATGGTAGGTGATGGTTCTTACATGATGATGAACTCTGATATAGCCACTGCTGTGAGCATGGGTTTGCAGCTTACTATCGTAGTATTAGACAACGAAGGCTTTAGTTGTATTAACCGTTTGCAAATGGCCACAGGTGGCGCCAACTTTAATAACTTATTAAAAGATACCTATAATAAAGGACTGGCACAGATTGATTTCGCTGGCCACGCTCGGTCAATGGGTGCACATGCAGTGCATGTTGATGATATAGGTGGACTAAAACAAGCCGTACAAGAGGCGCGTAAACGCTTGGGTGTAAGTGTAGTAGTGATTGATACAGATCCGCTTATTAATTCACCAGGTGGGGCTTATTGGGAAGTAGAAGTGCCAGAAGTCTCTGCTCGTGAAGAGGTTGTGGATCAACACCAGCAGTGGACACAAAAGCGCATTGCGCACAGGGGCTACTAAACGATGTCAAAACTATTAATTAAACCCGCAGCTCAAAGCCAAGTGCATCAAGTGACGCCACAATCTGCGGGTTGGAGCTATGTAGGCTTTTCAGTACACGATTTGGCACAAGGGCAAACCCTAGAATGCCAACAACAAGGGCGAGAGCTATGTATCGTGATATTGACAGGCACTGCCAATATCACTGTGGGTGAACAAACCTGGCTTAAGGTAGGTGGGCGCACTAGTGTGTTTGTTGACCAACCGCCAGGAGCTGTTTATGTGCCAGCCAGTGAAATGGTGAAAATAGAGGCCCAAGATGCAATCGAAGTGGCAGTGTGCAGTGCACCAGGGCAAGGTAAGCACGGCAGTAATGGTGAAGCACGATTAATAGACCCAAACACCATGTCACAAGAAGTAAGAGGGCAAACTACCAATACTAGATATGTGCGTAATATTTTGCCAGAAACCCAAGCTGCAGATAGCTTGTTAGTGGTTGAAGTGATCACTCCTTCTGGTCATTGGTCATCTTATCCGCCACATAAGCACGATAGGGACGCAAGCCCAGAAGAAACCTTATTAGAAGAAACTTATTATCATCGATTAAATCCGCCATCTGGCTATGCACACCAACGTGTATATACCGACGATCGTAGTTTAGATGAGACCCTCTCTGCGCAAGATAGGGATGTAGTGCTGGTGCCTAAAGGCTACCACCCAGTAGGGGTGCCACATGGTTATACAAGTTACTACTTAAATGTGATGGCCGGGCCTACAAGGCAATGGCACTTTTTTAATGATCCAGCACATGAATGGATGTTGGAAAAAAAATAGACAAGTGAGAGAAACGCTAATGAACTTAAAATTTGGAATGTCCCCCATTTCTTGGAGCAATGACGATTTGCCAGAATTAGGTGGAGAAACATCGTTAGAAACATGTTTACGTGAAACTCGCTTAGCTGGTTTCACAGGCACAGAAACAGGTGGTAAATTCCCCAAAGATGCTGCGAGTCTAAAAAAAGTGCTCAAAGCGCATGATTTGAAACTAGTGTCAGGTTGGTATTCTGGCCAGTTGTTAAGCATTAGTGCTGAGCAAGAAATTGAAAATATAAAGCCTCAGTTGGAGCTATTTCGCGACTTAGGTGCAGCTGTTTTGGTGTATGGAGAAACTTTTGAAACCGTACAAAATGTGCGTAATGCGCCTTTGTGTAACAAACCTACCTTACCCGAAGCCGATTTTGTAGCCTATGGCGAACGCCTTACCAAAGTAGCGCAGTATTGCGCCAGTGAAGGGGTGCCTTTGTCATTTCATCACCACATGGGTACCGGTGTTGAAACTGAACGCGAGCTAGACTTAGTAATGCAAAACACAGGTGATGCTGTGGGTTTATTGGTAGATACAGGACACTTAGTGTTTGGTGGTGGCGATTTATTTGGTGTGGTAGATCGTTATGGACACCGTATTAACCATGTACATACAAAAGATATTCGTCAAGACATTATGGCCGGTGTAGATCGCACTAAAGACTCATTTTTAGACTGTGTATTACGTGGCATATTCACTGTGCCAGGTGACGGTATGATTGATTATGGTCGTTTTATGCAAGCCTTAGCCGACAAAAATTATGAAGGTTGGGTGATCGTAGAAGCCGAGCAAGATCCAGCCAAAGCCAATCCATACGAATATGCATGTATGGGTTATAAAGCCTTACAAAAAGCTGCTTTAAATGCAGGCTACTCAATTGTTGATTAAGGAAAATACCATGGTAAAGCTAGCATTATTTGGTGCAGGGCGCATAGGAAAAATACATGGACGCAATGTGATGCTCCATCCAGATGCTAAGTTGGTGGCCTTATATGATCCATATCAACCTAATGCTGATGAGCTTAGCCAAGCTTTGGGTTGCGTGCAGATGACACCGCAAGAGATCTTTGCAGACCCATCCATCGATGGCATTTTGGTGTGCTCGGCCACAGACACCCATGCCGATTTAATAGAGCAAGCGGTGGCTTGTGGAAAACATGTGTTTTGTGAAAAACCCATCGACTTATCTTTGCCTCGCGTGCAACAAGTTGTGGATAAAGTTAAAGCGAGCAAAATCATATCTATGCTTGCGTTTAACCGCCGTTTTGATCCCAACTTTGCCTTGCTACAGCAGCGCATAGCGGCAGGTGAAGTAGGTGAGGTAGAAATGGTGAGTGTTATATCAAAAGACCCTTCACCACCGCCTGTGGACTATATTAAGGTGTCTGGTGGATTGTTTCGTGACATGACCATCCATGATTTCGATATGGCGCGGTTTTTGTTAGGTGAAGAAGTGGTAGAGGTGTCTGCACAAGCCTCGTGTTTGGTAGATGGTGCTATTGGTGAAGCTGGAGACGTGGATACCGCCTTAGTAATGCTGCGCACAAAATCTGGTAAATTAGCCCAAATATCCAATAGCCGCAGGGCTAGCTTTGGCTATGACCAGCGTATTGAAGTGCATGGCAGTTTAGGCATGTTAACCGCAACCAATGTGAACGAGCATACCCTAACAAGCTACACCCAAGACGGGGTGAATAGTGCTAAGCCGTTACACTTTTTCTTAGAGCGCTATGAACACGCTTATCAATCTGAAATGGGTGGGTTTATATCTGCTATTAAAGGTGTTGATGTGGTGTTACCAAATATGGAGGATGGCTTGCAATCTTTGCGTTTGGCAGAAGCGGCTCTTTTATCGGTGGCGCAAAAGCGCACAGTGTTGTTGAGTGAAATAGACTAAGTTGCTAGATTGTAGCAGTAAGCGGTAAACAGTGAGGTGAAAAATATGACCAGCATGAACGCCTTTGTGGCAAGCCTAGAGCCTAAAAACCAGCTTAAAGATTACCCCCATGCAGTGGATTTTCAACAGCAAATCCCTGTTTTTGATGGTGATCAATTACGTGGTTTAAATGCTCAAGATAAAGCCATAGTGAGCGCCCAGTGGGTGCACTGCTGGCAGCATGGCGCAGGCGTTTTCATCGTGCGCAAGCTCTTTGACCACATGCCCACAGTAGATGCTGCTACACAGGTTTTTTATGACTTAATGCATGAGCAAAACCAAACAGAGCATAACTTAGCAGATCACTTTGCAGCTTCAGGCGCTAATAGCCGTGTGTGGAATTGTTTAGAAAAAATGGCAGTGAATAATGCCGCAGCGTTTATTAGCTATTATAAAAACCCACTATTGGCTGATATATGCACGGCGTGGCTTGGGCCTGATTACCAAATTACCTCACAAGTGAATCTAGTGCATCCAGGAGGTGCGTCTCAGCAACCTCATCGTGATTATCATCTTGGATTCACTAATGATGAACAGGTGAAACGTTACCCACTGCATGTGCAAGTGATGTCGTCCATGCTCACCTTACAAGGTGCTGTGGCCCATATTGATATGCCGGTGGAATCTGGCCCTACATTATTATTACCCTACTCCCAGCGTTATGAACAAGGCTATGGCTTGTATCGTAACCCTGAATTTAAAGCCTATTTTGCAGAACATGCAGTGCAGATACCTCTTAAAAAAGGCGATGGGCTATTTTTTAATCCTGCGTTAATGCATGGTGCTGGCGCAAATATATCAAAAGATGTGCAGCGTATGGCAAACCTGTTGCAGATTTCTTCTGCCTTTGGCAAAGCGATGGAATCTATTGACCAGCAACGCATGCAGCTTGCTTGTTATGACGACCTAAGTAAAACCAAGCTAAGTAGTGATGAGTTATCAGCTATAGCCACAGCTTTAAGTGACAGTTATCCGTTTTCTAGTAACATGGATCGAGATGCACCAGGGGCAAGCTTAAAGCCTTTAAGTGGGCGTGATATATTACTTGAGGCATTGGAGCAGCAGTGGCCGTTGCAGAAGCTTCAAGAGGCGCTAGCAGCACTGAGCTGGCGCAAAGCTTCTCATTAGCCATTGTAGTTTCTAGTCTCGTAGCAAATAACAGCTAAGCCTTTACATAGCCCAAAGGCAGTGCTGTGCTATCTAGTACCTTGCGCATAACAAACGCAGACTTCACACCGCTTACACCTTTAATTTTGGTGATTTTCCCTAACAGAATATCGTGGTATCGATCCATGTCAGGCACCACCACTTTAAGCTGATAGTCAGCTTCGTGCCCGGTGATTAAATAGCACTCCATCACCTCTGGTAGCTGCGACACAGCAAATTCAAATTCATCAAAGCGTTCAGGAATATGTTTGTCCATAATAATATGCAATATTGCCGTGAGGTTAAGATTCACGGCTCTGTCATTGATACGCACCACACGATCACGAATCACCCCAGTGTCTTCTAGCTGTTTTACCCGCCTAGAACAGGGTGCAGCTGTAAGGCCCACCCGCTCAGCTAATTCTTGGTTTGATAGGCTGCCGTTATCTTGTAGATTGCGTAATATAGCAAGGTCGAATCGGTCTAATGTGGTCATAGTAGTTGCTTAAATGAGTTTTTCGGCAAATAAATTTCGTATATTAATTTTTATGTTATGAATTATTGCTAATAATGTCAAATTTAAGCCAAAATAAATAAGCTATTGCGCGCGCTTGGATATACACTAGTTCAAATAAGTTAATTTGAGCACCATTATGTTTGATCACACCTTTAACCACCTTAAATATCAGCCATTTCAAGCCACGCCTTTGCCAGATCGCACATGGCCAAGCAAATCGATAGAAAAAGCACCAATGTGGTGTAGTGTGGATTTACGTGATGGTAACCAGGCATTGGTAAACCCGATGAACGGGCAACAAAAGCTACGCATGTTTGAGTTGTTGGTAAAGCTTGGGTTTAAGCAAATAGAGGTGGGTTTTCCGTCAGCCTCAGTGCCAGACTTTGATTTTGTACGTATGTTGATCGAAGAAGGTCGTGTGCCAGAAGATGTGACTCTGCAAGTGCTTACGCCGGCTCGTGAAGAGTTAATTAAAAAGACCTACGAAGCCTTGGATGGTGTTAAAAAAGCCATAGTGCACGTTTATAATTCCACCTCTACAGTGCAACGTGAACAAGTGTTTGGCTTACCAGAAGCAGGTATTAAAGCCATTGCCGTACAAGGCGCCAAATGGGTGCAGCAATACGCAAATAACTATCCAGACACCCAATGGGGTTTTGAGTATTCACCAGAAAGCTTTACCGGCACAGAAATGGATTATGCTGTAGAAGTGTGTGACGCCGTTATTAAGCAATGGCTACCCAACAATGGCCGTGAATTGATTATTAACTTACCCTCTACTGTAGAGCTTTCTACGCCTAATTTGTTTGCCGATCAGATTGAATATTTTTGTCGCCATTTACAGCATCGTAAAGATGTGACCATCAGCTTGCATACACACAACGACCGAGGCTGTGCAGTAGCTGCGGCAGAGTTAGGTATTTTAGCTGGAGCTGATCGTGTGGAAGGCACTTTGATGGGCAACGGTGAGCGCACAGGTAATATGGACGTGATTACTATGGCCATGAACCTGTACTCTCAAGGTATGGACCCAATGCTAGACCTAGGCAATGTATTAGAAATTATTGAAGTGGTTGAAAGTTGTACTGAAATCGCAGTGTCGCCGCGCCATCCATGGGCTGGTGAGCTAGTTTACACCGCTTTTTCAGGCAGCCATCAAGACGCTATCCGTAAATCTGTGGCTTATCATAAAACCCATAATAAAACTCATTGGGACGTAGCATATCTACCCATAGACCCACGTGACATTGGCCGTGAATACGAAGCTGTAGTGCGTATTAATAGCCAAAGTGGCAAAGGTGGCGTGGCGTTAGTGCTAGAGCGAGATTACGGCATTGAACTACCTAAATGGATGCATCCGGCGGTAAGTACAGTGATACAAAAAGCCACAGAGGCATCAGGGGCTGAAGTGTCATCTAAACATATCAAAACCTTGTACCAAAACCATTTTGTAGATGTGCAAGCGTCATGGCAGTTACAAGATTATAGTATTCAGGCTCAAAGCACTAAGGACAATGGTCAAGAAATTAAAGCCAGCTTTACAGTAGGACAAACCTTATTGTCCGGCCATGGTGCAGGTGCTATAGAAGCCTTAAGTGATGCATTAAGTGTGCATCATGGGTGTGATTTAGAAGTAACGCAGTTTGACCAGCATGCACTTAGCAGTGGCACTGATGCGCAAGCATTAGCGTGTATGGAAGTGCGTGTGAATGGTGTGGTATTGCATGGCATAGCGCAAGCAGAAGACACCACAGCGGCAGCCTTGCAGGCAATGCTAACCGCCTTTAGCCGCCACATATAGAAGGTTAATCAACCAAAAGCTTGCTAGGCACTGTGTAAGGGCGTCCCAAAGGTAATTTGTGGGCGCTTTTTCCTTCAAGAGCGGCTAAAAAAGCAATCAAATCTTCAATCTCATGATCGTCTAACACCATTGGTTTTATATCAATGTGTGACTTTATGCGGGCCATCTCACGCGCGTCATCATGCACTAAAAAATCTATTTTGCTCAGCCATGGCACATCAGGCAAGCCTGCCTGTTTGGGGGCCCATTGTTGTAATGATTTTAAAGGTGCTAGATGATGTTTTACAATGCCCTCAAGCGTGGCATAGGCTCCGTTGTGGCCATAAGGTGCAGTAAGGGTGACGTTTCTAAGGCTTGGAGTTCTAAAACGGTACGCATCTTCCAATAAATCAGTTTCACCCATTCTGCCAACATCTCGCGTGACAGGGTCAAAACGCCTGGTGCGCCCGGGCCCAAATGGGGGCAGGGCTAGGGCATGAAAATCATGGTCGGTAAATAACGCACCCAAGTGGCAGGACGCGCAGTTGGCCTTATCATAAAATAGATCTAACCCACGTTTTTGTGACAAGCTTAATGCTTCTTCATTGCCGGCAATAAACTCATCAAATGGCGAGTCAAAGCTGCGCCATTCCATATTAATAAAAGCAGACAAAGCCTCCGCAATTTCCACCATAGTGACATCGTTGGCACTTTCTATATGATCAAACGCTCCCACGAAAAGCTCACCATATTCAGGTATGTTACGTATGCGCTTAGAGACAATAGGCCACACATTGTCAATGCGGTCATGAGTTGCGCCGGCAATTTGATTTTCTTTTGGATTGCCTGCCATTTCAAACTGTGAGGTAACCGGAAACATCGCTTGGGCTGCAAGCAAATTGGTTAAGCCTTTGGGTAACCATTCTTCTGCAGGAGAATTATAACCATTGCCATATAAGTCTGATTTTGAAAGCCTGCCATCATGAAACATGAATTCAAACTCTTTAGCGCCCAGATTCCATAACGCTTGAGCATTGCGTGGGATACGTTTTTTTATTTTATCCTCACCAATGCCAGGTGTTCTTTTAGTGCCAACACCATTGCCACCCTCACCAATGCCTAGGGATAAGCCATCTGCGCCACCAAAATTGTGATGATGGCAGGTGCCACATGATATGTTTTGGTTGCCCGATAAAACCTTATCATAAAATAATAACTGCCCAAGTTTGGCTTGCCTTTGATCAAAAGTGATGAAATCATCTAGGGTTAAAGGTTTGGGAAAATCTAGAGCATAAGATTGAGAAATTCCAAATATTAACTGAACTATCATTAAAAGGGCGAACTTATGCGTAAATTTTTGTTGCTTGGGTTGATGCTGTTTTCTACCTCGTGTTTTGCAGAGATTGAGCATGCACGAGACCTTATGGAAAAGGGAAACTTTAAGCAGGCGATGACTGAGCTTTGGCCAGCTGCGCGCTCTGGTAATGCCGATGCTGAAGAGCTGATCGGGGTAATGTATGCCATGGGCCTGGGTGTGCCTAAAGACGATGAAAGAGCTTTTGAATGGTATTTGCGCTCGTCCATGAAGGGACATGCCGGGGCTCAAAGTGGTGTTGGCTGGTATTATGAAGTGGGCAGGGGTATTGAAAAACCCGATCTTGTAAGAGCCTATATGTGGTATGTACTTTCTGCGATCGGTGGCGATCCAGACGCGGCGATAAGCCAAGAAGAGGTGGTAAAAAAAATGACCTCGGCACAAATTGAAAAAGCTCATATATTAATTGACGATTATAGAGTTTGGCTTTATCCATTTAGATAAACTAAAAATGGACTTTATAAATATACATCAAATCTAAACATACAAAAACATCACAATAAATAAAGAGGGCCGTTCAATAGTGTGAACGGCCCTGACTTATTTTTTAATTTAAGTCTTTTGCATTGCCTGCAGCAATGCCTGCTTCTGCTTCAGACACCGCACTTGTTAAAGCGTTAAAGATTTTTGGACCACCGTTTACATTAGTTTGGAACCAATCATAAACTGGAGTCGCTGCTGCTTTAAATGCCGCTTTTTCAGCAGGGGTAGGCACATACAAATCGCCACCTTCAGCTACGAAATCTTCATAAGCTTTAATAGATTTACGCTTTGGTGAAGCAAATGTAGCCTGTTGCAAGGCAGCAAAACCATCTACCACAACTTGACGAAGCTCCATCGGCATAGACAAGAACTTTTCATTGTTCATCCACCAAAGAGCACCCATATAAGCATGGCCATCAAGGGTGACATACTTTAGGCCAGCATCAGGGAACTTCATGCCCATAATGTCTGTGATACCGTTCTTAGAACCTTCAACCACACCTGTTTGGAATGATGTGAATAGTTCAGGCCAAGGGATAGGCGTAGGAGACGCGCCAAGGGCTTTCACTAGCTCTTGTGGCAAGTCGGCAACAACAGTACGGATCTTAAGGCCTGCCATGTCATCTGGATTTTGAACTCTGCGTTTGGTGTTTGCAAAGTTGCGCCATCCACCGGTATTACCAATGGTCATCAAGCGAATGGTATCGCCAGAGTCTGCAAGGGCCATATCACGCATGGTGCGAGTAAAATCGCCAGACAACACATCTTCGGCAACTCGGTCATTAGACATAAGGTAAGGTAAATCTAGCACCTGTACATATGGGAATGCGCCTGCAGCACCGCCTGATGTTGAAATGTAAACATCAATTGAACCATCAGCTATGCCTTGTAGGCACTCAGCGCCTTTTGAGCAAAGCTGTGTGCCAATAAACAATTCAACAGCAATGTCACCGTTTGAAGCTGCTTCAACAAAGTTTTTGAAAACCACAAGGCCATCATAATCTTCATCATTTTCGTTAGAGTTTGCAGTGGCACGTATTGTATAGTCTGCAGCATTTGCAGTGGCTATACTACCTGCCATCAAACCAACCGTGAGCGCTGTGGCTCCCAAAGTTTTAATAAAATTATTCATATAAACTCCTCAGTAAATTGGGCTTATGCCCCTTTTTTATTGTTGACGAAGGTTTTAAGTTCGTCAGTTTCTAGCCTTTTCCCTTCAACAGGTCCTTTGTTGAGGTTTACCATCGAAGTATAAGGAAAATGCGTAAACTCCTTTATTTGATTAGAAAAATAAGCCAGCAATTGGCCCCATCAAATCAACATCTTTTACAAACCCTAGCCACGATGGAATACCCAGTGAAATAATAGGGAAATAAGTGATCAGAAAAATAACAAAAATTTCTACTGCTAAAAAAGGCAATATGGCCTTTGATATCGTTTCCACCTTTACGCCTGAAACTGATGAGGCTACAAACAGCACCAAACCCATGGGAGGAGTGGCAAGCCCAACGGTTAAGTTAACCGACATAATCATAGCGAAATGAACGGGGTGAATACCTAAGTCAATAAAGATGGGCGCTAAAATGGGCCCTAATATAATGATGGCAGGGCCCGCATCCAAAAACATGCCCACAATAAACAATAAAAGGTTGATAAGTAGTAGCAGCAAAAGAGGGTTGTTGGTTAAAGCCAGTATGTATACGGCCAGGTCTTCTGCAATATGAGAAAGGCTAACTACGGTTTTAAAGGCCATGGCTGCGCCAACCAATAGTAAAACCACCGAAGAGGTGATGGCAGACTTGACCAGTATTGGCCCAAGATCTTTTAAATTGATTGAGCGTAAAATGATTAAACCAAGCAGTGCAGTGTAGGCAACAGCAAGTGCAGAGGCTTCGGTAGGAGTGGCTACACCACCTAAAATACCACCCAAAATGATCACGGGCGTGAGCAAAGGCAGCACTGCACGTTTGGCTACTATCCTAAACTCACTGGATACTAAGCGTCTTTGAATTTGAAATAAAACTTCTGTAACGATCAATGCACCAGCAAAATGAAATGATAGGTTGGTGGAGGAGCTGCCTAAGTCAACATTGAAAAGCTTAACCACCAATGGGTATAGAAGGCTTGCCACCATTAACCTAGCAATGATGCGGGCGGCAAAGTTTTCGGCAGTAGAAATGCTAACCCCTTCAATGACAAAACGTTTTGCCGGAGGAAACTCATACTTATTGGCCATGAGCCTAGTCACGATCATCAAGCCCAAGCCCACCAAAATGCCCGGAATGATACCACCGGCAAATAAAGCTGCCACTGAAACTTCCATCACATAAGCATAAATGATCATAATACCTGAAGGCGGGATTATGGGCCCAATCACTGACGATGCAGCGGTAATGGCTGCAGCAAACTTGCGAGTGTAACCTTGTTTTTCCATGGCAGGAATGAGCATAGAGCCAAGGGCAGACGTGTCTGCAACCGCTGAGCCAGACATCCCTGCAAACAGCATAGAAGAAAGGATGTTAACTTGTGCAAGCCCGCCTCTTACAGAACCTATAATGGTTTGAGAAAACGCAACCAAACGCTCGGTTATGCCTGCTTTGTTCATTAACTCACCAGCGAGCATGAAAAAAGGAATAGCCAGTAATACACCGTTGTCGATGCCGTTGAAAATATTGCGATACATAAGTGCAATATCGCGCTCTTGGCCGTTGAAATAGAGCATGAAGCCTGGCGCTGCAAGCATAGCAAAATAGACGGGTACGCCAATCATCAAAAATATAAGAAACAAGGGCAAAAACCAAGCTAGCATCAGGAGTTTGCCCCCATTTCAGAAGGGATTTTAGGAAGAGGGAAGTGCTCATTGCCCCATATAATTCTGGCAAATTGACGCAGGATCAACTCTAAAGACACCATTAAAATAAGCGTGAGCAACACACTCATGGCTAAATAAATATAAGCTGTTCTAAACTGTATTTTGGTGCCTAAAAACTGGTTTATACCTGTGTCTTGTAGCAACCTGTTTAAACCGGATGAATCAAATAATAACGGCGCAGAAAAATGAGACCATGCATGCTGAAGCATGATGATAGACACAAAAGTACACAATAATAAAATCGCCAGTATTAAATAATTTTTAAGGCGGGCAGGTATGAAATCATGCAGCATATCAATAGAAACAAAGCCAGTGTAGCGATAGGCAGAAGGTGCAACCAGCGCCATCATCCAAATCATCAAACCTCTAGCGGCTTCTTCTGGCCATGGCAGGGCATTGTTAAGTACATACCTAAAAAATATTTGCGCCAAAATCACCAGCACCATCAGTCCAAGGGCAACATACCCAACAGTGCGCCCAAGCTTTAGCGCACGAGTATTAATCGCGTCTAAAACCGCTAGCACTGCACTGATACTTTTCACTAAGCTTGTCACGCTATGGTGTGCTTAAAAGTATGTAGCTTGTAGGTAAGCTATTGTACAAATTTACCAAACTGGCCTCCAGCAAACATCAAAGGCTTGCCCTGGTTATGTGTGAACTGCTCTACTTTACCAATAATTATAGTGTGGTCACCGCCATCAAATATGGTTTGTATACTGCATTCAAACCTTGCTATGGCCTTGTGTAAAATGGGTAAATGATTACTGTCGAAATGCCATTCACCTTCTTCAAATGCGCTGGAGTCTTTGGCAAACTTTAATGCTAGATCAGCTTGGTCTTCTGCCAACACATGCACTGCAAAAAGGGCTGTAGTACAAAACAAATCTTTGTTGCCAGATTTGTTGGCTACAGACCATAAAATTAAAGCAGGGTCCAATGAAACAGATGCAAATGAATTCACAGTAATACCTACAGGGCTTTGGTTGTCATGGGCTGTAATAACAGTAACCCCAGTGCCAAATTGTCCTAAAGCATTTCTAAACTCTTTTTGATTATCAATACTGGTTTTAACCATTGTTTCGTGCATCATATTAAGCTACTTCTTGGCCAAGGGAGGCGGTGTAAATCTCAAACCATGCTTGACGATCAAGGTTCACTTTAAATGCACTAGATAATGATTTAATACGACTTAGGTTGTTGGTGCCCATTACAGGTAAAACGTTGCATGGATGCTTTAATAGCCACGCAATAGCTACTGCGTCGGCAGTGGTGTTTTGCTCATTGGCAATGTGAGTGAGGCAGCTAAGAATAGCCTTGCTTTTGTCGTCGTCAGCACTAAACAATGAGCCACCACCAAGAGGAGACCAAGCCATAGGGCTAATTTTATTTTCTTGCAAAAAGGCAATGTCACCATTGGTTAAAGCGCTAGTTTCCACCACACTAAGCTCAATTTGGTTGGTGACCAATTTGTTACTCATGGCTGATTGCAGCAAGCTCCAATCATGGGGTTTGAAGTTTGAAACACCTACAGATCCTACTTTGCCAGACTTCACTAGATCATCTAATGCGCGTCCAGTGTCTTCATGGTCCATTAAAGGGTCTGGGCGGTGCACTAATAAACAGTCAATATGCTCTATTTTCATTTGTGTTAAGGAGCACTCTACTGAGTAATTAATATGCGCAGATGAAGTGTCATAATACTTCACCCGAGCGCTCTCATATCTGCCCACTGGTGCTACAATGTCGCACTTGGTGATGATCTCTACCTTATCTCGCAAATGTGAAGCAGCAGCAAAACACTTACCAAGTATTGCTTCAGCAGCATAGCCGCCGTAAATGTCTGCTTGGTCTATAGATGTAATACCTTGTTCTAAGCAGGCTTCTATTTTGGCTTGCACGGCAGCAGGGGAGGTGTCGCTATCATCCCCCAAACGCCACATACCGTATATAATTTGGCTTAACTCTAAATCTTTTGAGAGTGCTATGCGTTGCATTAACGTCTTTCTCCTATTCCTAGTGGTGTGTGTGGTGTAGAGGCCGGAACCCGACCCTGTATTTGAGGTAATGAACATGTTTCAAGGTGTGGAAGCACTTTAGTACCAAATATTTCACACTCGTCAAGGTGTGGATAACCAGAAAATATAAAGGCTCGAATACCCATTTTTTTGTACTTTTCAATCTGAGTTAAAATCTGATCTGTAGAGCCTACCAATGCAGCACCGCAGCCTGAACGCGCGCGTCCAACGCCGGTCCATAAATGTGGCTCTATATAGCCTTCTAAATCGGCTAGCTCACGGTTTTTGGATTGGTGTGACACCCCTAAAGAAGTCGCATCTAAGGCTCTTTCACGTATAACTTTGCCTTGCTCGTCATCTAGCTTGGACACTAAGTGGGCCGCATATTCTTTGGCTTCAGCTTCGGTGTCTCGCACGATCATATGCACACGAAGGCCATAATCTAATACCCTGCCATATTTTTGCGCACGCTCATGGACTGCTTTCATGCGCTGCACCAGCACGTCTTGTTTTTCTGGCCACATCAGATACACATCACAATGCTCGCCACATAAATCTAATGCAGACGGTGAGTAACCCCCAAAATACAACAATGGGCCGCCATTTTGCTGGTAAGGTTTTGCAGGGCCAGTGGGCACATTTTCAAAGTTGTAAATTTGCCCTTTAATGTTGATTTCATCCTGAGTCCAGGCTTGCTTTAAAATCTCAACAACCTCACGCGAGCGTTGATAACGATAAGCGCTTTCTTCTTTTTGGCCCGGAAAATCTGACGAAATAATATTAACTGTTAATCGGCCTTTCATCATGTGATCAAGGGTGGCAATGGTGCGCGCTAGCATAATAGGGTGCATTTCACCGCACCTTACGGCGGCCAACATGTTAATATTTTGCGTTAAAGCGGCATTGCCTGCCGCAAATGTTAGAGTGTCTTGCCCTACTTGATAAGAAGACGGACATAAAATGTTTCTATAGCCAAGCTTGTCTGCTGTTTGGATAATTTTTGACGTGTTTTCCCATGAAGAGCGCAAGTCTCCTTCTGGCACTCCAAGGTGCTGATAGTCATCCGAACACAAAGGCGCAAACCATGCGATCTCTGCGGCATTGGTGTGTTGTGATCTTATTGGGACGATAGACAAGTTAGCTCTCTTCCATTGATTAATGAGGTGATATCAATTACTGTAACAATTGTGTATCAATATATCAACACCACATTAATCATTCATTTTTTCTAATATAGTAAGCGAAATATGACCAACGAATTATCAAAAAACCGCCTGCCATTACATGTTGAAATAAGTGAAATGCTAGCCCGTGAAATTCAGGCTGGTGTATTAGCCGACGGATCACGTTTGGCACCTGAACGGGTGATGGCTGATGAGCTTGGGGTAGCTGTGGGTACCTTGCGCAAGGCATTGTTTGAGCTCACGCAAAAAGGCTTGTTAGAGCGCGTGCAAGGCTCTGGCAACTATGTGCGCAAACCTGAGCAATCCCAAAACGTGGACACCATATATAGTTTCTTTCGCTTAGAGCTAGTAAAAGGCGGCGGGCTGCCTACAGCGCAAGTGTTATCTGTTGAAAGGCTTAGTAAAGCTGACCATTTCCCATCGGATAGTGCGCAATTTGGTGATCAGCTAGGCTGCTCTGCCTATGGCTTTAGAATAAGAAGATTAAGGCGCCTAAATGCTATTGATAGTGCGATAGAAGAAATATGGATTGATGCGCCACAAGGCAGAAGCTTGAGCCTAGAAGATTTGTCAGACTCGTTATATTTATATTATCGAGAAAATCTAAAATTTTGGATTACTAGTGTAGAAGACCAAGTGAGTGTGAATAAAATTCCAGCGTGGACACCCACCACATTTGCCCAAAGCTTAAGCGATAGCGCAAGTGATGCAGCTGACGAGCACAAAATATGGGGATTTATTCAGCGCAAAAGCTATAGCCAAAAAAACGTGCTGGCTGAATATTCATTCACTTGGTTTAACCCTAAAGTAGCGCGTTATGTTGCGCGCATAAAATAATTTGAGAGCTTACCAATAGAGGTATTTTGTGACAGTTTTAAACTACGCCATGATTGGCTGCGGCATGATGGGACAAGAGCATATCAAGAATATTAAATTACTTGAAAACACTCGCATTGCTGCCATTTTTGAACCTGATCACAGCATGAGAGCTGCCGCCAAACAACTGGCCCCAGAAGCACAATTTGAAACCTCTATAAAAGCCCTACTAGGGCGTAAAGACCTAGATTGTTTAGTGATTGTAAGCCCCAACTTTTTGCATGCCCAACAGCTAAAACTAATCGCCTGCCTTAACCCACTGCCTATATTGGTAGAAAAACCATTAATTACCCACCCAGATGACGCCAAGCTTATAAAAGAGCTTATACAAAACTACCCCAAGCCTATTTGGGTGGCCATGGAATATCGCTATATGCCCCCTGTGGCTAAGCTAATTAGTGAAGCTAATGCACTAGTGGGTGGGGTGAAGCTGCTGACTATAAAAGAACATCGCTTCCCATTTTTAGCAAAAGTGAATGACTGGAACAGATTTAACGAAAACTCTGGCGGCACATTTGTGGAAAAATGTTGTCACTTTTTTGACCTAATGCGCCTGATACTAAAATCTGAACCCATACGTATTATGGCCTCTGCAGGGCAAACTAATAATCACCTAGATGAACAATATAATGGCCGCACTCCAGATATTTGGGACAACGGCTATGTAATAGTAGACTTTGCTTCGGGCTCACGGGCCATGCTAGAGCTTTGTATGTTTGCCGAAGGGGCTACCTATCAAGAAGAAATTTCGGCTGTGGGCGTGGAGTGCAAGGTAGAGTGCTTTGTGCCAGGCCCAAACCGCTTTTGGCCAGAGCATTTAGGGCAAGCGCCAACCCCCAAGGTGGTAGTGAGCCCAAGAGCACCCAAAGGCCCACAAACTCTAGAGATACCTGTGGATGCCACACTGCTGCAAGCTGGAGACCACAATGGCTCTACCTATTACCAGCATCAAAAATTTCAGCAAGTGGTGCTGGGTAACCTGCAGCCAGAAGTAAGCCTAAACGATGGTTTAATCGCTGTGCAAATGGGCATGGCTGCGCAAGAATCTGCTTCACAGTCTCGCATTATTCATTTTCCTACTAGTGAATAAGTCGTCATTAGTAGTCCTAAGCTAGTAATATAGCCATAAAGAATAGCAACTTAAACCTTATTTAGCATTTATGCTTGTAGGTTTACGTTGCTTAATTTAAATTACTGCGTAATTTACTTAATTTTCACTAAAATTTATATAATATAAGATAGAACGTATATAAAGGCTAATAAGTCTCTATAAGCTTATGGGTTTGGTGATTCATGCGGTAAAGCTTGATTTTGTTATTAAGGAGCGCAAACCGATATTTTTTTGAGATTAATAACCTTGGTGGCCCTTTAACTTTAATTATTTCATATGGTTATGAGTTTTTAAGATGAGAATGATAATTAAAGGAGCGGCTCTCCAATAATTATTATGAGAGCCGGTAGGCTTTATAAATGGGCTGTTATGGCTAAATAATAAATTAAGAGAATTTAGATGGAAGAATTTCTAAGAGGGAACTTTAAAAGTATCGTTTTCGGCATAGTCAGTAGTGTATTGATGTCCTACCCATCATGGGCAGGGGCCTCACCTTATGGTGCTTGGGACATTAGGGATGCTCTAGAAGAGATTTCTAGTGATGGTGAAAGCTCACTAGCGCTGAATTTTAATTATATTGATCGGATGCTTAACGACCTTAGTCGTCATGCCCTCACTTACCCACCCCGCTTTGATAGTGAGTCTGATAAACATCGAGCTATTACACATGTTCGCCAATTGGCAATGATATTTGATGATGTTGAAGGACTAGAGGGAAGCTCTAAGCTTCTTTGGCGTGCCGCTATGTTGCATCATATGGGGTTTAATCTTGATGTTTCAGCTAGCTATGAAAGTGCCAATATGTATTATCAGAGCTTATTAAAGTTGATGCCAGCGAGTGGCAGTGGTTACTACTATTACGGCATTTATCTGTTGGATTCTGCTCGGCCTGTAATGGCCATAGAGGTTTTAGATAAGGCTATAGAATTAGGAAATACCAAGGCCCTGAGGCCTTTGGGCTTGGCCTATTTAGCAATGGAGGATAGGGCGCAAGCCTTGAATACCATGAACCGTTATTTAGAACTATTTCCTGATGACGCCTCTTTATCTGCATTATATGAGTCTCTAGTTGGAGGAGCAGGCATAGAGAAACTAAAGCAATATTAACTGGGGCATTAACAGGCTATCTTTTATCAGGCGTTGGCTCTCACGAACCAACTAAAAAAAGCAAGAAAGAAAGTAAACCTGCAGAAAAAGAGCCAGCCGAAAACAATGACGTATAAGAAGTGATAGCACAACCACAGCTTCGCTGTTCGGACTCGCAAAAGCTTCGCTTTTTCAAGCCCGTGTGGCAGGCGTTATGTTTGAAGTAGTAAACAATGAATTTTTTTGAATATGCAATAAATGAATTTTCTAGTAAATCTGGCTACACCTTTTTGTTTAAAGTATTTGTTGTGATGGCTACATTATATTTTTTATCGCTTATGAAGGTAACAAGTATTGCTCTACCTTTAGAGGCAGACTCTCATAAGCTAAAATACGCTATTGAATACGAGCTAAAAAAAGAAATTAGCTTTAATGATCTTAAATGCAACTTTGAAATGAAATCCTATCAAGATTGTAAGCTAGCTATATATAAAAATGACCTCAGTACTAAATCGCTAGAGGCCTTAGCTGCTTTTCAAGGGCTTATTAAACTCTTGGCGTATTTAACGGGTATCTTTTCAATTATTGGATTTATATTTAATCCTTACGTCCATAAGAAAAAAAATATAACAAACACAGGCAAATCGACGTGCAAAAAGCGCGCTTGCTGTGGGCGCTATGTTGCACTATAAGGTTAGGTGTTAATTTTATGAAAATTGTAGAGTATGAACGGTCACTGCAATGGGTGGGTGATCTGAAATGTAATAGTTGTGAAGGCTTAACTTGATGCACACCCACGTTAATAGGCACGCCAATTAGTTACAATGTAATGTATGAGGAGACCAACAGAAGCAAATAGATGTTATAAAAGGCCTTGTAAACTCTTAACAGGCCTTCATCTCTCATTTTAACCCTGCAAAAGGAATCAACATGAGCCGTAAAATTTCAGGTGGTTGCCTATGTGGCGCTGTAAAGTTTGTCGTAAACGATAGCTTTGATAAGTTTTACTTTTGTCATTGCATACAGTGCCGCAAGGTATCTGGCTCATCCCATGCATCTAACTTATTCACCACAACAGAACATATTAAATGGCTAAGTGGCTTGGATAAAACAGTTCGTTTTGACCATAAAGAAGGGGAGTTTACAAAAGTGTTTTGCAGCCAATGTGGCTCTGGTTTGCCTTATAAATCACTAAGTAGTGAATCTTTAATAGTGCCAGCAGGTAGTTTGGATGAAGAGCCATCATTAGCGCCTCAAGCTCAAATATTTTGTAGCGAAAAGGTGGATTGGTTCACTGCAGGCATCAGCGCACCAAAAAACTCAAGGTATGAATCTTCTGATTAAAATCATCACAAACCTTTTTAAAAAGGCTTGTGATGAGCACACTAGCCCTTTTTCTTCAGCTTTTTAGCCTTTGCTTTCTCAGCCTTAGCCTTGTCAGATTTAGACACCTTTGGCTTTTTAAGCTTCACCTTTTTTAATACCGCAGGCTCTTCTTTTTTAGGTGAAAAGCCTGGGAATACTTTACGCTCAATAGGGTTGCCAATATAGCGCTCTATGC
>Ga0209532_1000191_pt1 | contig 55985 bp, 54 predicted proteins | sample COG_02_FD_184746 | JGI IMG/M metagenome (GOLD analysis project Ga0209532, IMG submission 184746) | Pelagic Microbial community sample from North Sea - COGITO 998_met_02 (SPAdes) (version 2) | ecosystem: Environmental > Aquatic > Marine > Neritic zone/Coastal water | place: Helgoland, sampling... | reverse complement strand
CCCGCAAGTATAATTCCTTTCATATTCCAAAGTTAGTAATTCTTTCTAAAGAAAATCTAGTTTAGAAAATGAAATTTTTTAAATGTATGTTGATTGATATCTTCATAATTGGGAAGTATATTATTTGTAATTAATAATTACAAATAATACATGAAGATTTATAATAACAAGACTTGAAGAAAACTAACGAAAAAATATTTTAAAATTTGAGACTACAGTCCGTAGTCTTTTCAAAAATAAATCAATATAACTTTCTTAAAATAAGCGTTTTAACTATTTTATTTTAAATATATAACGTATATTTAAATAATAAATATGGAAGGCCCCTCTTTTTTTGCAGGACCTCTTTTAGACTTTTTTCCTGCTTTCTTTGCTGAATTTGGATCGAATGGTATGTTATTGAAGTTAGGTTAAATTAATAAACTAGTTTTTATTTTTCCATTTTGGTATGTTTTTTACTTTGCAACAAATTGCATCTAAGTGAATCCCCTCAGCGCATAAATAATCTCTGTACTCATTTATTTTCTCTTCTTGAAGTTGCAACTCAGGAGAAACCAAACATAATTTTAAATTGAGTTCTTTCAATAATTTATAATTAGACATATTTATTGGTAATTTTGAAAAACAATCAATCCAAACCCAATCAATTTTAGTCTTTAACTTGAGTATGTTATCTAAAGTTTCAAATTCAGATAACCTAAGAGCTATTTTTCTTTCACCTTGATTTATAAGTAAATTAATCATTGGAAATGAACTATCCAAAAAAAAATACTTTTGAATGTTGTATTTTTTGATCAACTCTAAAACTTTATGTTCTATTCTTTCACTTTTAATATTTAAAATCATGGTACCATGGTTATAAAACTTAAGATATTCTTCAAAATCTTCACCATCAATAAAAGGGTCATGTTGAAGTATTAATCTTTCTCCAAAATCTCTTAAATCAAGTTCAACTCCATATTCTTTAGGAACTTTCCTTAATTCTTCTATGGTATTAACTCTGTGCGCAATAAATTCCATCTTAAATCTCTTTTTTTAACTTAGTACTAAAGTTAATTGTTCTTTTTATAAACTTCCACCTTGAAGAAAGACCATCATTCCAGCTTGATATTCCATGAATCCTTGGAGGAAAAACAACATCAAATCTAATTATATTAAGTCCCTTTTTTTTTGCCATGAAGAGGAAATATAAATCAAGAGAGAAGTCTTTAGGAACATTATCTAAACTTTTAAAAAAATTTCTATGAAATAAATTTGGTTGTGCATTTATGTCCCAAAGAATTGTGCGCATATATAAAGTCTCGAACACACTCATTCCTATAGTAAAAAACTGATCAAAAAAACCTCTGCCTTTTCTATCACCTTTAATAAAGCAATTTTCAGAATCTGATGAGTTTTTTATTATCTCAAGCCCTTTTAAGACATCTTCAGGGTCAGTTTGCATATCTGCATGAGTATAACATAGAAACTCACCTTTTGAACTGTTTAATCCCTGAACAACTCCAAAACCGTAACCTTCATTAATTTCTATTTTTACAGTCCTCGCAAAACTATACTTTGGTAGTGTTTTTTTAAGTACATCCTCAGAATTATCAGTTGAACCATTATTTACCAATATTAATTCAATGTCCTCAGTTTTTATACAGTTATTAAATTTTTCAAGAATTAATGGTATGTTTTTTTCTTCATTGTAACAAGGAAGAATTATAGATAATTTCATATTATTATTTTTAATTAATTAAATACCCACCATTTCTGGCCTACAAAATTCAATATAGTACTAACAGCTGTAGCAACTAAAAAGGAAACAAGAACTATATTGGTATTATCTAATACTATTTTATTTGTCAAAATGTTTAATCCTAACGTTGTACTATACAAAATTCCAAAACGAATCATTTCTACATAAGACTTTTCAGGCTTCCTAAAAGTCCAATACTTATTTATAATAAAAGCAACTACTGATCCTATAATAAAAGAAATTCCTTTCGACACTTCATAACTTAAAAGGTTTAATAGTAAATAATAGGCTAGCAAATCAGTACCCACGGCGGCTAATCCAGCATACAAAAATTTATTTAATTCTCCTTTTATTTGATTCATCTAAAATCTTGATTAAAATCCCTGAAACTTTCATCTAATTCTTTTGTTATATCTTTGTTTACCGTAATATCTTTTTCTAAAGTATATGGATGCCATGAAACCTTATTAAAGAAACTCTGCCAATATACAAACGTCTTGTAATCGTCTGGCGTACCCCAACAAATATAATCTTCAATTTCAAACACCTTTACATTTAGGCCTAACTCGATAATCTCACCAATTAAACTATCAACATAATATTCACCATTTACTTTTATATCCTTATCTAATAAACTTTTTAGAGCTTGATTAAAAAATGCTAACTTCTTGAAATAAAATGTTCCAACTATAGCATGATCATCATATGGATTATCAGATATAGGGGATTTTACAGATACTCCTTTTGCATTCTGATTATTATCAGTTTTAACCCAGCCATACATATGAGGACTATTCTTGCTAGAAACATGATGTCTAAATGTAAAAACAATTACGTCTACATTTTTATCTTCAATTAATTTTTGATATTTCATCTTATCATAAATCATACCGTTGTCAGTTGCAGCTATAAGCAATGAAACACTCATGTCTGAATCCTTCAAACCTAAACTACAAGTAATAGCCTGCCCTTTAGTTACTTCATTTATTGCAATAACCTTAGAATCTGGATATTCATTTTTTAGTGATTTTTCGAGTGGATAATTCTCTAAATGGTCTTTTAATGTTACAAATATGTGGTTTTCACTATTGGGTAAAGATTTTGCTGCTTGAATAATCATAGGTTTACCACTTACGCTGATAAGAGGTTTGGGATCTTTGTACCCTGCCTGAGTAAACCTACTTCCATGACCTGCAAGAGGGATTAGTGTTAAGCTGTTTTTTATTGCTTTTGGTTTTTCTTTTTCTCTTATAGCGTTACTAAAATACTTTGACCAAGTATTATATTCTTGAACATCTTCGGGTGTACCCCATTGCAACATATGTTGAATTTCATAAATAGATACTTTTAGGTTATCTCTAACCAATAAATTATATATAAGAGATACATAATACTCACCTTTAAGGTTAATATCATGATCCATAAGTTTTTTGAAATATTTCTTAACATAAGAACCCTTCTTGAAATAGTATGTTCCATTTGAAGCGTATTCTTGCATTCGATTATCTGTAAATGGCTCTTTTTCTTTAATTTCTTGCATCCATTGTTCCTTGTCACGCATAAAAGCGTAATTAGTACATCCAAGCATATGTGGATGAAAACCTTTATAAGATGGAACAGCACCATCTGCATCTCTATTTCTAGTATGTTTTAAAAAATCCTTATAATCCCAATATGTGCCAAAATCACAATAATTCACAATTACTTCTTCATCATCTTCTATCATTTGCTCCATTAAATACACCGCATAAACTGGACCTTTCTTATGATTTGGAATTTCAACAATAGTTGCATTTGGTTTAATATTTAATAAAATTTTTCTCATGTTTGTTTCCGCAAGATGTGTTGCATTACATATAAATGTAAATTTAGTCTCACCTGGAAATAAATCACAAACATGTTCAATAATTGGCTTTCCTTCAATTTCAATAAGTGGTTTTGGCTCTTTATATCCGGCATCGATAAACCTTTTCCCAATCCCGGACATTGGTATTATTATGTGCATTTATTTTTTTATTTTAAGGTTAGTACTTTACCATAAAGATGAATTGGTAAATTTTCATTTTCGTAAATTTTATAATTATTATCAATTTTATTTCTTATTTCTATGTCTTTGTAGTAAGATAAATCACCTTTTAAAATAAATAAATCATAAATCTTGTCATCTATAGCATTTTTTAATTTAGACATATCATAATTAGGGATATTATTAAAATGCCCAACAGTTTCAGCTTCAGTTAAAATATTTAATCCTGATGCCTTAGCAATAACATATGTATCACCGTCCACAAAGACATTTTTTCCTGAAAATTCATTTTTTAAAAAATTAATACTTGCTTGATCTTCATTAAGTTTTGTTCTAAAATTATTGGCTTGTTTTATTAATTTAAAAGAATATCCTGATATACCAGATATTAAAATCACAACTACAAAAAAATTAAAATACTTTTTTTGAAAAATACTTTTTAAAAAATCATTTATGGCAAAAATAACAAAGGGAATAAATACTAATAATCCAACCTCTATATTACCTCTATTTCCTCCAAGTTTTACAGCAGATGCTGCGGAAAAAAGAAACCAAACAATTGAGAAAATTAAATAAACTGTTTCTGAGGATTTAATATTTAAATTTATTTTTTTCTTCACAAAAAAATACAATATAGATATACAGATAATTATATTGTATACAAAGCTACTTCCAAAATAATAAATAATTGAGCTGGTATCTAACATTGGATGCTGACTCATAGCATCAATTGTGTAATAATATAAATTATTAGTTTTAAACACAAAAATTATGGCTAGAATTCCAAGTAAAGAATATGATAAAAGTATGAGAAATTTTTCTTTGAAACTGAAAAATAAATTTTTAAAAACTAAAATGTAAACTAAAAAAAATATAATAAATGAAGATTGTTTAAAAAAGAAAGCAATAAACAATAATACTCCTACCACGAGAAGGTCGATAATAGAAGGTTTTTTGTTTTTTTCTAATATAAAAAATGATATTAAACCTAATAATAGTAAAATTGTATCAGGTTTAAATTCTTTCATATAAACAAAATAAACTCTAAAAAAAGTTGTAAATAAAATTACGCTAAAAGCAAAAATTACTGTCTTGGCTATCTTTGGATACAGTTTTAATGTTAATTTTTGTAGCATTATACAATATATTAATCCAATTAATACAGCCGTTGTTAACATTAATATTTCATTAAAATAAATATCATCAAATCCTATTGAACTATATATATAAGACAAATAACCAACACCTGGAAAATATGGGGAAGAAGGAAAAAATAAATCAGTTTGACCATTTGCATAACTGTTAATTCCTTCCATTAATCTCTGTGAAAATGCTATTTGTTCATTTAAATCCCATCTACCTCCTAAAGCAAAAGATTCAAATAGTAAACTTAAAAAAAATACTGTTAATAGAAATATAGATAAATTATTAATTAATTTACTTTTTAATAAATTCATTCTTATTTTTTATAAATTTTGTCTAAACTTTTCAGCCTCCCAATTATTCAAGTAATTCAATTCTTTAAGTTCTAAATAATTTTTTTCATTACATATATTTTTCTCTAAAACCATTATATTAAACTTTAGAACTTCCTCCATTTCTTTTGCTTTTTTTATATTTGGGGCTATAAGAAATAGGTTGCCTTCAAAGATAACTACCTTAGGCAGGCAATAATAACTTAACTTATAACTCTCTATACTAGCACTATTTTTTAAATTATCAATATCTACACTTTTAACTCCACAAAAAACTAACCCGTCTGGACAAAATGGTGTATTTGAAAAAAGTTTTCGATTTATAAGTAATTGTTTGTTGAGATAAATATCTTCACTTAAGTAAGAGATATTATTCGTCTTATGAACACTATTTAAAAGAGATGTTATTTTATTTGTTAATTTATACCTGCTCATATCTAAATTAAGATAAGTTTCTATTTTTTTCAAAACATACTCTGTGAGTTTTGATATTTCTTTATTATTTTTTGAAGTTACTATAAGGCCATGATTTTGTAAAAATATAATATTTGGTATAGTATCGAATTGTTTTAGAACTTTATCAAGATTCAAAGCTAAATCTATCCCTGGCGTATTGTAACTTACTAATGCAATTTTATCCTCATTAAAAATAGATAAAAGTATTTCACGCCATTTTTTTTGAATTACAACCATATTTACAACAACTGGATGGGTATGCAAAGTATATTTATATAACAAAGAATGTAAAAGTGTCTCAATTGATGGGCGAATGTTTTTATCAATTGTAAATTCTTGAACCAACAAGGCTGTTATGTTTTCTCTTTTTCTCTGCTCCGGTTCATTTGCAATAGTTTTATTATTAATAATATTAGCTATTTGTTTAGTATCAACTTTAGAATAGCCACTTTTTTCATTCATATCACTTAACAAATAACCAGATGCTTTTATAAGCATCTGACCATTATCAAGTTTAACAGAACTATTTCCACCACCAGCTTGAATTAAATCAAATCTTTCACCTGCATATTTTGATATATTAATAAAATTCTGAATTTCTTTCATAGTATTTTTAAAATCTCATTAAATTTATTTACCTCTTTTATTTTTGTGTCAACATATATTTCTTGCTTATTTTCATGATTTATCCAAATAGCATCAATTTGTGAATTTCTTGCTCCAAATATGTCTTTTTTAAAGCTATCTCCAACGACGCAGACTTCACTAGCCTTTAAACCAAGCTTTTGAAGAGATAACATAAACATATATGGATGGGGTTTTTCCCTACCAGCTTCTTCACTTGTGACTAGTGAATTACAATAATTATGAAGCTTTAATTTTTTTATTTTTCTGAATTGGATGTCAGCAGTTAAATCTGTGGCTAAGCAGATATTGTTTTTATACTTATTTAGCAGCTCATATACTCCTTCAAATGGCTTCATATTAACTAAAAAAGTATCCCAGTAAAGATTATTTAACTGAAAACTATATTTTAATGAATTTAAATCTAAAATTTCAAGCATTTTTTGAAAATAAAGAAGTCTATTATGAGATGATGCCGTTTCACTAAGTTCGATGTGAACTTTTTTTCTAGCTTGGTTAAATGTATTAATTATTGATTCATTATCTATATTAAATTTAATTTTACAAAAATCCACAACAGCTTTTTTAGCTAATGTATTTGCAAAATTATAGTCATATAAAGTGTTATCAATATCTAAAATTAATCCTTTATATTTCATTTCTATTTTCTTTTAGTTTTTCACTTATTAATTTTATGTTTAAAAGCTGAATTAGTCCATTATATCCATTATGCCATTTTGCACTCTCCTGAACTAATTCATAAATATTGTCTATTGTGTCAATTGCTATATTTTTAAAATTTTCTTTTGGTGCGGTTTGGAATTCTATAAATTGAGATTTTAAGTCATCGTTATAGTCCCATATGTATTCACATTTTAATTTTTCTAAAATATTTTCAATATTAATACTAGCATCAAAAATTAACTTTAATCCTAAATCAATTTCTTGATTTTCATGACCAATTTTAATTTCATTTGTAGTAAAAAAATTTAAAATTAAGTCTGCAAATACCTTTTGTGGATAAATATATTTTTTTGCGTCATCTATTCTAATTTCAATTTGAGATAAAATTTTATTAATTGTGTAACCTCGATTTTTGGTATCTCTTAGAACTTTCCAATGTCTTCTTAAGGTTTCATCCGTATCTATATAAATTTTAATATCAATATTTTTCCTGAGTTTTGGCAGGTAAAATGGATGAAGACCTGCAATAATAATAAACTCTTTAGGCTTTACTTTTAAAGGAACTGTAAATTTTCCAGTAGAATGATCATATTGTTTTCTAAATATGGTTTTATTGTTTTTAAGACTATTTATAGCATCCGCTTGTTTGTGCATATAGTTCGCTTTTGGATCTAAGTGAGTATATTTTTTCCAGTTTTTATCATTTCTTTCCCATTTATGTTCTCCATCTCCTTCTATTTCTAAAACTCTATCTCCTAGCATATCTTTAAGATTATTTAATAGTGATGTTTTTCCAACAGCGCTATCTCCACCTATACCAATTGCTAAATTAGTTTGTGTTTTATATATAGTGTTGCTTTTAATTCCATGTTTATAAAAAGCATACATGATAGAAACAAGAATCACTTCTAGAAAAGTAAATGAAATATTTCTTAGATTTTCATTTTGAATCTTTAAGTCAATAGAGTCACCCAAAAATAAAACATCCTGGTATTCACTATTATAAAAGAATACAATAAAAATTATGTAAAAGAATGAAAATATAAAGTGTAATAATAAGGTTTTATTTTGATTTTTGTTTTGAATAAAGTAAACTGATACAAAAGGAATCATCCAAACATACCAAGCAGGACCGGGATATATAAAAAAAATTGTTGATGTAAAAAGCAATCCAAAATAGAAAAACAGTAGATCTCGATTAACCTTTTTTTGATTGAAAAAATGAAGATATACTATTGAAATTACAAAAACAGGAAATAATAATTTTACAGTGCCAATACTATAAAACGCATCAAAAATAAGTGACTGTTTTGGATTTAAAAGAACCATATGTATAAATCCATCGCTAAATAAAAAAGGCAAGTCAATCAATAATAAAATTAAACCACTTATCAAAATATACTTAACGCTCGCATTAAAATTGTACTTTTTATATAAATAAAATAGAATTAAAGGTAAAGCTATAATAACATGAAACTTAGTAGCCAAAGCTAGTCCAAAAAAAAGTGCAGAAAATTTTATTTTGTTCAAGTTTAATTTATATATACTAATAAATAATAAAGCTGTAGGGATAATATCCAACTGGGAATGAATATATATAGCATAAAGTATAACAGGGTTTAAAAAATAAAAAAGATATATTTTCTTTTCTTTATTAGGAAAAAGTTTTATAAAAACATATAAAATTCCTAAATCAGCTATAAGTAATGGAATTTTTATTAATGACTCAGAAATATTTAATAATTCACTTAATAAAGCAAAAGGAGCTAGAATATAAAGCATTAAGGCATGGTAAGGAAAGTTGTCAATTAAATCTTTTTCATAAAATAAAGCCCAAGGATTAAAGTTTTCAAAAGAGATTGATGTTAAAAAAGGATAAAAAAGTTCAGAACTATATTGTGAAGAAAAAATAAAAATTAAAATCAACTTCACTATTATTATAAATGTTAATATTCTTTTATTAATTTTTTTCATGTGTAAAAATTATTTTTAGTTACTATTCAGAATAAAATAAAAACTCATCTTTTTTTGGATTAATAAACTCATGATCTAAAGTTATATCCAAACCATCTTTAAGTGAATATGGTGCATTAAATTTATTGTTAATTTTAGATGCATCGAATTGTGTTGTAGAACAAAACTTTTTAATTCTTACAGAACTTATTAAAAGCTTTTTTTTTGATAACAGAGAAATTAAATCAAATCCATACCCCACTAGCATCCCAAGCCAAAAAGGAATTCTTAGTTTATGATTTTTAATGTTCATTTTCTTTTCGATCAGAAGAGTTAGTTCATTCATTGAGAAATCTGGCTTATCTGCATAATTAAAAACACTAAAACCCAATTCTTTTTTTTCTAATTTATCTTTAATAAGAGCTACAATATTTCTAACATAAGCCATGGATTTTTTATTTTCACCTTTGCCAATCATTATGAATTTTCTAGACGAAATTTGCTTTAATAAATTATAAACATTACCTCTATTTCTTTCGCCAAAAATAACAGTAGGGCGAAGTATTGTCACGGATTTGTTAATAGGATCATTTTCAAACCACTCTTTTATTACCAACTCAGCTTCCCATTTAGATTTACCATAATTATTGAATGGATCTTTGGCATGATTTTCATCAGGATTAATTTTATTTAAACCATAAACAGCAACCGAACTTGTGAAAATTAAATTTCTAACACCTGCTATATCCATAGCTTTCAATACATTTCTTGTTCCTTCAACATTAACATCATAATATAATGAAATAGGTGTAACATCATCTCTATGCTCAGCAGCTAATAATATGACAGTATTAACTTCTTTACTAAATATTAAATCTTCTTTTTTCCTTATATCACCTATTGTTGTGATTTGATTAAAAAAAGGACTAGGGTTTTTATCTAAATTACTAACTTCAAATTCATTTAATTCCTCTATCAAAAAAGAACCAACAAATCCAGAACCTCCTATAACTTTGACCATAAATACATTATTTTTTATGTGTTTTAAAAAAATTAGAATGACCTAATTTGACCATTTTTACGCATTATATTTTGTGTTTTATTAAATCTTTCAAAATCTAAATCTTGGTCTTTAAACCATTTAATATACTCCTTGACTACACTTTTCTCATCATGAATTGGTAAAAATCCAAGATCTAATATTTTCTTGTTTTCTGATATTGCATGACGAATATCTCCGTGCCTCCATTCAACTTTTGAAGAGAACTGAGTATCTATTCCAAATTCTTCTGATATTATTTGTGCTAATTCAGTTACAGAAAGAGGTTTATTATTTGATATATTATAAATTTCATAAGGTGATCCTTTTTCCAAGATTATTCTACATGCTTGCACTGCATCATAAACTGGTGTATAGTCTCTTAGAGAATTGTTGTCTTCAAAAGTTGAAAATGGTTTATTCATTTTGGCAAAATAACAAAGCGTTCTCAGCGAACCTGAATAAGTATTTTTAATAGATTGTCTTTTACCATGAATTATAGAAAATCGCAAAACCCTAACATCAACTTCATTTAACTTTCCTAGATTTAAAGCTAATTTTTCTTGAAAATATTTTGATAAAGCATAATGGTTTGGTGGATTTACATCTTGATTTTCTTTACATGAATTATAAATTAGTTTCTCTTCATTATTATAAAAATCCCAAAGCATTTTTGAAGAATAAGATCTATCTTCAGGAAAAAACTTATCTCCATTTTTATTAGTCCATAAACCATTTCCATATACAAATTGTGTTGATGCTATTAATACTTTTTCAATCTTTAAGTTGTATTTTTTTATTATTTCAAATATCAAAGCAGTAGACCCAACATTTACATTCATAAATCTTTGATAATCAGGATTTAAATCTAATTCTGCTGCTAAATGAAAAACAATGTCTATTGATTCTAGTGCATTTTTTAAATCTTCATGATTAGTGACATCACCTTTAATGAGTTTATACTCACTTTTCAAATATCCTGGCCATGAAGAGGTGTGAGTTTTCTCAGATAAATTATCTAAAATCGTAATTTTATATTGTCCAGATTCAAATAAGTTATCTGCTAAATGAGACCCTATGAATCCAGCACCTCCAGTAATTAAAACATTTTTCATTTTCTAAGAAATTTTGAATAAATTTTACTAATTAAATTAACAGGTAATAGCCTAACTAAAGTCCTGGTGAATAAATGAAATAAAAATAAAGAGAAGCTAAAATAACCAATTCCAAAAATGAATCTAATTGATTGCCACTCACCTTTCATATATCTATTAGAAGATCTTCTACCAATAATACCTTTACCAGCTCTCATTTTAACTAAGTTTTGTTGAAGATTATGTGTTAAGAAATTATATTTTAAAAAAGAAACCCATAAACAATAATCTTCATTACTGGCTACTTGAGGGTAACAGCCCAATTTAATGGCTGTTAACCTATGAAATGTAACTGCCGGACCATTAAATGGATTTCTGAATTTAGAATATTTAAGAATTTCAATATGATATTCTGGGACTCTTCGTTGCCCCTGTTTGATTAACATTTCCTCGTCATATTCTTCAATATTGGACCCTAAAAGCTTTATTTCTGGGTTTTGAATTAAAAAATTGGAGGTTTCTTCAATTCTAGAGCTACAATTTATATCATCAGAATCTATCCTTACTATATAATCAACTTCCGTATTTGCAAGACCGTAATTCAATGAGGAAGGAAGACCATAATTCAAAGGTCCTTTTTGGTTCTCAATAAAAAATACTTTTAGTTGCTGTATCTTATCAGAATAATTAAAAATAATGTTTTTAAGTTCAATTTTTATTTCTCCCTCAACAACTATAATAGTTTCATCTGCTGCAATAGTTTGTTTAGCAATTGAATCTAAACATTGATCAAGATAATATGGATTATCGTTCTTATATACGGATAATAAAAATCCAAATTTATATTTATTCATTTTCCAATAATTTATAAAGCATGTGCATTACTATAACATGTATGTCTTCAGAAATTTGCATATCATCTATGTTGGCATTTAAACTAATATCAGAAAGTTTCTTTAGCAATCCTCCATTATAACCAGTCATACCAATAATTTTTGCATTTACTGATTTGGCATAATTTACAGCTCTTATGATATTTTTTGAGTTTCCGCTTCCAGAAATAGCGAGAACTATATCACCTTCTTGAAGAACATTCTTTAGTTGCTCTTCAAACACGACATCATAAGAAACATCATTAGAATAGGCCAGTATAGTTGGAATGTTATCGTTTAAGCAAAACATTTTATATCTTTTCTTTTTATTAAAAGAACATCCTTTTGTTATGTCACAAACCATATGGGATGCTGTTGATCCACTCCCTCCATTTCCAATTGTGTAAATTGTTTTACCATTATCTCGTGCTTCTATAAAAGCCGTAGCTATTTTTTCAATATCTTCAATTTTAATATTTTTTATTGTCTTAATTAAATTACTCTGATATTGTTTAATATTATCTTTCATTGTTATAAATTATTTGGACTCCTGAATAGTCAAGGTTAAATTGAAATTCTTTTAGTTTATTAAATTTTTCATTAAAGTGATCTTTATTTTTTCGTGGCACATAGAAAAGAATGAAACCACCAGCACCAGCACCAAGAAGCTTGCCCCCTGTAGCGCCTGATTTTAAACCTGAATTATATATATCATTAATCTCTAAAGTTGATATTTTTTTTGAAATACTTTGTTTAAGTAACCAACCTTCGTGAAGAACACTACCCAATTCATTAATTCTACCGCATTCTAATTCATATTTTAAATTATATACAAGTTTAACCATTTCATCAACGATCTTCCTTTTATCTTTATTTATCATTTCATTTTTTTGATCATTAAGAACTGAAGATGCTGATCTCCTAATCCCTGTATAGAAAAGTCTTAGCTCTCCATTTAATTGATTTATTTGATCAAGGGTTAAATTAATAGGTAATACTTCAGTTTCTCCGTTTGCTTTAAATTTTATTAGATTTAGTCCACCGAAACTTGCAGCATATTGATCTTGCTTTCCAATAGGTTCCTTTAAATCATTAATTTCAATTTCAGAAGCCATAATGGCAATCTCTTTATTTGACATTTTAAGGCCTTTCATCTCACTACATAACTTTATAAGACCAACAGTAAAAGAACTTGAAGACCCCATACCAGTTCCTGAAGGTATATCAGCAGTTGAATTATAATCAGTTTGTCTTATATTGAATCTAGAAAAAACATTTCTAATAATTGGATGCTCTATCTCTCCAATATTTTTAATTATTTCAGTTTTACTATATTTTATTAAAGATTGATTTTCATCAAAATAATGGTGGGCAGATTGATAAATATATTTATCGATACTTGTACTTATTACTGCACCTCCATTATACTTGTAGTATGATTCTAAATCACTTCCACCTCCAATAAAACTAACTCTAAAAGGAGTTCTTGATATTATCATAATTTAATTATTTTTGATTTTTTATTTTGCTCCTCTATGTAAGTTCTCTCTGAACTTCTTTTTTCGTAAAGCTTAATAGCAGAAGACTCTTTCAAACCCCTATTAACATAGTCTCTTACAAACCTATCTTTAATTTTAATTTCGTCACATTCAATATAAAATTGATTTTTATTAAAAAAATCAATTGTGAAATTGCAGATAATTATTCCCTCAAATATAACCCAATCGTCTTTGAATATTTTAATTAAATCATTTGAACGCATTATAGTCCTATTAAACTTATCGTATCGTTGAGTTGAAATATTCAAAGATTTTTTTTCGCTTCTTTTTCTAATGATTGATTCTATTTTTTCATTATCATAGATATTTGGGAAAGACCCTCTATCTTTTAAATCTAACATATAATTGTCTAACCTAATTATATGACATTTAACATTGAAAGAACGTTCTATAAATTTTTTGAGAACACTACTAAAAGTACTTTTACCAGATTTAGGCACACCTGATATAAAAATATTATTTAAATCTTCATTGATTTTAAGACTCTTAGCAATTTTAGTTAATTCTAGATAATCTTCATTTATAAAAGTAGACGCTGTAAAAAGATCTTTAAAAATATAATCCGGTTCAGTTAAAAATTTATTGTCTTTACCCGAAAAACCCGTTTCTAAAAGAATTGTATTTACTCCAAAATCATTACCACATTTAACATCTGCAGTTGAATCTCCTATGAACCATGATTCTTTTTTATCAATGTTATATTTACGTGAAAGCTCTTGTATCATACCAGTTTTAGGTTTTCTACAATTACAAATAATTTTCAAATCAATTACTTCACCTTCAAAACCTGAATGAGGATGATGAGGGCAGTGTAATATTTCATCAAAATAAGCACCTTCTTTCCCTGCCTCCCATTCAATATAATTATGTATATCTTTTAATCCTTGTTCAGACAATTCTCCCCTTGCCAGGACTGGTTGGTTAGTAACAATTGAAACTAAAAAATTATTTAAATTAAATTTTTTTATTGCTTGTATAGAATTTTCAAAAAATTTGATTTGATTTATTGAATTTAAATGATCTACATTTTTAATAATAGTTCCATCTCTATCAATAAAAATAGATGGAATTGAATTATTTTCATCATATATATTATTATAATATTTTGAATAATACTCTTCAACGTTATTTAATCTATCTTCAGTGCCACAGTCTTTTATATATTCTATCGATTTATACGAGTATACATTTTTATCTAATTTTAGATATAATGGAATTAAATCTTTTGCAAAATCAATTATCTTTTTATCTAATTTAGGTAAACTTTCAAGAATTTTCTTTTCAACGATATATAAAGCAGCATTTACTAGATTGGCAGAATAAAAATTTTCGTCATGGGGATAACCTGAAATACCAATAACTTGATCAAAAGAATCAGCAACAACTATGTCTGAGTCATATGGATGAGAGTTGGGATGTGTAAAAAGAGTTAAGTCCGATTTTTTTAATTGATGAAATTTATAAAACTTATCAAAATCTATATTTAAAAAAGTATCACCATATAAGACTAAAAATCTTTCTGAAAAAGACGTTAAATGTTTAATAATGCTACCCCCTGTACCAAGAGCGTGTTCACCATCTTCTAATATGATAAAATTGATGTTATTATATTCATCTTCGAGATATTTTTTAATTAAATTAGCTTTATAGTTTACTAGAAGGTATATGTTTTTAATATTAAATTTAATAAGTAAATCAACTTGGTGTTTTAATAAAGGTATTCCTCCTATTTCTGCAAGCGGCTTTGGTTTTCCATTTAACACATTTGCCAGTCTAGTTCCTTTTCCTCCAGCTAGAATTATTGCATCAGTAAGTATATTATTTATCATTTAATTGCTAATATTAATTTTTAAAAACGTTTGAATCATATAATCTTCTTAATCTGAAACCTAGCCAGTATAATTTTAATTTGTTCTCTAATAAGTATTTTACAATTGGAAATATATATGCTTTAATGAAAGAAAAAAATAAACTCTTGTTAAGCTGTCTCCAAAGAAAAAAATTTTCTTTAAAAATATCTAGTGAAAACATAGCCGTAGAAACACCACCATCAGTAAAATAACTCAAAACATCTTTACTATAGTAAACAGTTAAATGTTTACGAATCTTTGCAAAATAGATTTGCTCTGCGGTATACATACAGTCCTCAGGGTAATACCCAAAATTATCGTAAATATTTTTTTTTAGAATAACAGATTGGTGAGGCCAAAGAGTGTCAGATGTTGGTATATAAGTTGATAATTCTTCACCTGATTGCTTTCTAAATATTTGGGAAAAAGCGAATGCATTATATTCATCTAATTTTAAAATAGATCCTAATATTTTATCTGCATCTGGAGTAAAACCATCTCCAGAATTCATTACAATTACAAAATCGCCTTTAGCTAAAGATATTCCAAGATTTTGTGCTTTATATATACCGTTAGGCTTAGTGTGTTCATATATAAAATTAAAAACTTTTGGCTTAAGTGTTGTAGTTTTTACACTTGAATCAACGACGATTAATTCAACTAAAAATAAATCAGATGATGGCAAAGTGTTAATTGTGTCGATAAGTTCATTGTGATTGTCTTTAGTAATAACCACAATTGAAAAAATTGGCTTAATCATTTTTAAATATTTCAAAATTTGTGTTAGATAACTCAGCGCCATATTTAGTAAGTCGCTTGTTATCCCAATTCCACCATTTAACTTTTAATAATTTTTTTATCTGTTCAGGATTAAATCTTTTCCTAATTATTGATCCTGGGTTTCCAACTATAATAGAATATGGTTCGAGGGATTTGGTGACAATTGTTTTCGCTCCAATTATACATCCGTCTCCGACTTCAACTCCGTCCATAATATATGCTCCAGTTCCAATAAAAACATCATTTCCAATGATGATTTTATTGGTTGTTTCAAAATTTCTATCAAGATAGAAGGAGATATTAATGGGTGGTTTTTTACTATGAAACGAAGGGTGCAGACTAATACCTTGCTTGTGTTTATAAAACCCTCCTATTTTTACAGATTCACCTATGGATGAAAATTTACCTACTTTACAATTTTCAATTCTAGAAAACTTATTAAAATAAGTGTAATCTCCTATTTCTGAATTATAAATAGAAACTCCTTTTTCGATACCACAATATTTGCCAATAATTGAATTTTGGACAAATGTAAACATTGAAGCTTTTAACTTTGATTTTTTAATCAAACTAATACGTGAAATAAATATCCAGTTTAAAAGTTTTAAAATTTTCTTCATAGTTCTTTTATGTTTAAAGAAATGATACATTAATTATTATCAAACACATCTAGAAAAGTTGGTATTGATAAATTAATAATTCTAGATCCAGATTTTATTGATGAAGATTTTAATTTCATGTAAATTCTCCACATTCTCTGTGACATATTTATTAATTCAAAATATGGAAAAATTGACAAATCTGCTTTTCTTACTCCATCTCTTTCTTTATAAAAATGTGGGGAAATATTTCTATTAGACAGCCAATCATGATCAAAACCTATTAAAAATATTTCTTTATAACCTAAATGGAGAGCTACCATAATTGACAGTTGAGCAGTAGTTTGGTATCCTAAAGTTGAACAAGATAAATTAATTTCTCTGTTAAGATTCCATAGTCCTGGAGGAATAATTGATGAAACATAATAACAATTTTTATTAAAAGAAAGATTACTAGATTCAACTTCTTTTGCATTTGAAATATGAAACCAGTAAGAGGAAGAGTTTGTGTCTGACATTATTTCAATTTGATCTTTACCCCAATGGGTGGAACTCTTTGGTTCTCCAATACAATGCGCAACAATCGAAACTTTATCTTTCCATTCTGAAAGGTTGAAATTATTCATTACTATTACTTCTTTGCCATAAATAGAGGGAATATCAAAATTGTTAAGAGATGGACCATTTGCAATTACATAAACACTTTTTCCTTTTTTTGAATTTTTTAACTTTGAATTTTTCCAAATCTTGGGTAAAAGCAAAAGATTTACGAAAAAAGAATTCAAAAAGGATAAGGAATCTATAATAAAAGGAGGTAAAAAGTATTTGATCATTTTAGTTTGAGTTGTAAATTTTATTGTTAGCGCATGTTCCAAACACAAAAAAAACAAACATCATTGATGGGAAAACTGGTAAGAAAAACATCATTTGAATGTAAGTGAAGATTAAAGCTAATCTATAATCGCCTTTAATTAGGTGATTTAAATTATTTTTTAAGATTGGACCTAAAATTAAAAAGATACCAAAAAATCCAGTATCGTATAAAATTTCTAAAAACAAACTTTCTGCAGTTCTAAAAGAACCATGGACTACCCTCAACAATTCAGAAACAGATGTTAAACCATTTCCGAATAAAAAATTATTTTCCCAGAAATATTTCAGAATATAATTTAGGATTATAATGCGCTCATCTGATGATCCTGAGTCATTTCCTTTCATTCTGTCTAAAGAAGATAATAAAACTTCATCAAAATAAGAGCTTAAATAATAAACCATTAACAAAACAAATGCAATTATAAGAGTTTTTATCTTCCAACTAGACTTATGTAATTGATAAATAAATAAGATTAATGCAATGATTATTACAATTCTTGACTGTGATACAATTGATAAAATTAAATTTAGAAAAGCTGAAATCGGAAAAGTTTCTGACTTATTATCTTTTTGAGATAATATAATACCTGCAAAAAGAAAACTTGACATAATAAATGGAACCTCAATAGCATTCCCCAATGCAAATCTAAAAATATTTAAATACGCTTCATCTGTCCTGGATATTTGTTCAAAAAACAGACTCATGTCTAAATACCCAAATGATAATAATAACATTATTAATAATGTTATTACATTAAACATATTGACTCCAAATATTAAATATTTAAAGTTTGAAAGATCGTATTTGCTATTAATAAGAAATTTACCAAATAAATATAAAGGAATACTTGAAAATATAGATAATACATATATAGTGAATACTTTAAAATTAGTTGTAGAATAAAAAATAGACAATAAAAACAAGTACAAAAAAATTAAATAAAACCATACTATATTTTTTTTAGTTCTTAAAAGATAGAGAAGAATTAATGGTAAAATAATAAGTTTAAAATAAATAAAGGGTGTTTCTAAATAGGTTGGAAGAAAAGTTTGAAGCCCAAATAATAATGGAGCTAAAAACAATATTAATCTAAAATATTTTTTATTTATTATATTCATTTAATATTTATAAAATAATTTTGATTACTTCTATTGGAACAACACATACTATAATAATTACTTAAATAAACTAAAAATCGGTTTATTCCAGGGCATCTTGAAAATAAAACATGAAGCAATCCAAGATGTAAGAAAAAGTGTGAAATAAGTTAATAAAAATGCTAATGCCGCTCCATAGGTTCCGTAATATTTTATTAAATAATAATTATAAACTATACCTAGTAATGCTGAAATAAAAGTACAAATACTTTGATAGAAGGTTTTTTTAGAATAAATTATATAATTAGTGACAGAATAAAACATTGCTTGAAATAAAAATGCAAAAGCAATAGGTACAATGTAAACTAAAGAGTCATGAAAAGAAGGATTTAAAAAAAATCTAACTAATAATGGAGCAATCCAAATAAATATTAAAACTAATATTGCACTAAAAATTATAAACATATACGTGTAGCCAACTATCTTTTGCTTTAATAAATAATTTTTTTTATTTAACTGATTAAATAACCACGGAACTAGAGCTGTATTTACTGATATAAATAAAAGAGAGAATACTGAACAGATTTGTATTGCAGTATAAAAAAGTCCTAAATCAGAACTACTGCCGTATTCTAAAATAAAAAACCTAGAAGAATATACTATTAATATATTTCCTATTGTATGAGGTAAAAGACCTCCTCCAAATAAAAGAGCTTCTTTAATTATACTAAACGATGGTAATTTGAAAGGCTTAAATTTATCATACAATAAGTACATTGAAATAACCCCAATAACAAAAGATGAAATAGAATAACCTAAAATTCTTCCTAAATATAACAAGTCTAATAAAACAATTGCTATTAATGAAACTCCAAAATTAATTATTGTGAAAAAAACTTGAGTAAAACCATACTTTAAGGGTTTATCTGTAACTTGATAATTAATTAAAAGTAGAGTTATAAAAAACTGTGTAAAACTATATAAAACTGCTAATAATAATAATTTATTTGAAAGTTCAAATAATGTAATATTAGTCAATAGTAAACAACAAATTAAAATTAATGTTGTGACTGAAGTTATTATAGTGCCTGCTGCTAAAGGTTCTTTTGCGCCAAACGAATCAAAAAATTTTCTTTGTATATATGCGTCAGAATTAAAACATATGACAGATGTAGATATTCCAATTACTGAAACAAATATTGTTAAAATTCCATAATCACTAGGACTAAGGTAATTTGTTAAAATAGGTAAAATAATTAATGGTACAGAAGCATTAATTATGTTAGCAAAAACATAAATAATAGAACTTTTAAATAATTTCAATATGTAAGTTTGTTTTAATTTAAATTAATAAAAAGTCAATATTTTACAATTAATTCGTGTTTTGAAAATTACCTATTTTGAATTTATCAAACTTATTATGTGTGAATTCCAATATTTTCCATCTTCAAAACAATTATCTTTCAACAAACCATCTTGTTTAAATTTAAACTCATTATGAAAAAAATTGAGCTTTTCTGAATCAAATTCATAAAGTTCCATCCATATTTTGTGAAGATTTAAGTTATTAAATCCATAATCTATTAATAATTTAGCTGCTTCTTTTGCTATTCCATCATTACCAATATATTTTTTTTCATCTCCAATATAAAAAGAAAAATCAGCAGATCTTATAATCCAATCAATATAAAGTAAGCCTGCAGCTCCAATTGGTTTTTTTGAATCTAAATCTACAATAGTAAACATATAATTAATGTGTTTTGTCTTTTGAAGACTATCAAACCAAGCTTCTTGATCTGTTAAAGATAACTCTCTAACTTCTCTAAAATGCTTTCTAAATTCAGAAATATTTCTCCAATCTCTTAGAAATGGTAAATCTTGTTTTTCGACAGCTCTTAAGCCTACTTTTTTTCCTTTAATCATAACTTGACTATTTTTTTTGTTAAATGTTCACCAGCTTTAATATCCATTAATAATTCCTTTCCGATAAGATTTATTTTTTCAAAAGGTTCAATACCTCCCTCAGAAATTGGCCTCAATGAAATTAAATCAGAGTTTAAAAGGATATGACCCTTTTTAAGATTAGTAGCAACTCTCAAACATCTTCTTTGAACTAACTTAGACTGCTCTTCATTTTTTTCAACAATCTTAACTCCGTCACCTAAAGAAACTAATAGTTCGTATGATCTATCTACCATATCCCTCCATGTTTGGGGGTTCATTGCAAAACCATGATCAGGCCCTTCTTGGTTATTATCATCTGTAAAATGTTTCTCTATGACTCTTGCACCTAAAGTTATAGCACCTAATGTTGTAGCATGACCAGCTGTATGATCCGATAAACCTAAAACAGTATTTGGGTAGTCAATAGAAAATTGCTTTAAAACATTTAAATTGCAGAAATTGTAATTCTCTTTTGAACCAGTATAGTTCGTGTTGCATTGCATTAAAACTATATCACTAGTCTTTTTTGTTGCCATAGCCATAACTCTAGATACATCATCATTTGTAGACGCACCAGTAGCTATTAAAACAGGTTTGTTTTTATCTAAAATATAATCTATAATTTCTAACCACGTTATATCACCCGAACCTATTTTATATAAATCAACATAAGAATCAACTAAATCTACAGATTCAAAATCGTAAGCACTTGTGAAATAATCGATTCCTACTTTGTCACACTCTTCCTTTAAAACCTTTGTCCAATCTTTAGAGATACTAGCATCTTCATAAACTTCAAAGACGGATTTTTTCCATTTAGATTGATGTGAAAGTTTGCCTTTCATGTTATCAAAACCAGTTTTACTTACTATTTTATTGGCTTGAAAGTTTTGAAATTTAGCGGCATCTGCACCTGCTTTTTTAGCCAAATGAATTAACTCAATAGCTTTTTCAAGTGAACCGTTATGATTCGCTCCAATATCAGCTATGAAATATAAAGAATTATTATCTATTGTTTTATTACCTAATTTAATTGTATTCATAATGTTCTTTTAATTTTAAAATAGTTTGATCTAAACTTACTAATTCCCTCTGATACTTTTCACTATAGTAGCTAGAATCAAGAGACTGATCATTTGACCTTTTTGCCCTATCTTTAAAGGAGGATATTAAGGACTTAGAAATTGTTTTAGTCGAAATATTAAGTTTATCTAATAATCTATACCCAAATTCAAACTTAGTACATAATTCACCTGCTATGTGAAGAGATTCTGAGTTAATATTATCTGTTTTTATTAAAAACTCAATCTCATTTGCTAAATCCCATATTGATATTGGAGTAAATAGCACATCAGTAAATAATCCTAATTCTTTGCGTTCTTTTGCCGTATTAATTATCCATTCTGCGAACCCTGTTTTATTGGTGTTTAAATTTAAACCGAATATAGTAGTTCTTATAATTGTATAGCTTCGGTCAATTGATGCTTTTAGAAAAAACTCACCTAATTCTTTTGACTTTCCATAAACATTTTCAGGAGAAACACAATCTAATTCTTTTGCTAAATGCAGAGATGACGGAAAAACAGCATCTGTTGAAATATAAATTATCTTAACATCGTTGTTTGTTGCTCTTAGAAACTTCTGAACAGAGATACCATTAATATTAAATGCATCATTAGGATTTTCTTCACAATAATTGCCATTTGTTAATGCTCCTCCGTGTATTATAATATCTGGATCTGACCATTCAATTAATTCTTTATAAGATTTGGATCTTAAATCAAACTTCTTATAATTAATATATTGTTCTGTGAAATTAGAATTCCCAGTTGCAAAAACATTAAAATTGTTCTTGTACTCATTTACTAATGTTGCCCCTAACATTCCTGAAGCTCCTGTAATAAGAACGTTTAACATTAATTTATTTTTTATATTCTTTTAAAGTTTTTCTTAAAATTTCTGCCTGAGTATAAGCCTCGTCTAAATCCCAATAATTAGTTTTCATGCAAATCATTCTCTTTTGTAAAAATTCTGCATTAGGGCACAATCCTTTCGTATACTTTTGGGTAATACCTTTCATGTGTTGAATTTCTTTTTCGAATAACTCTTCTTGATACGTTAGTTTCCATGCAGCATAATACCCATCTCCACCATTTTTTTGAAAAAGATCCCTAAACCTATACCAATCTATTTCTGGTTTATCAGTATTTAATATCATACTATATCCCCAATATGAATTAATACAATAATCTGGAGTATGTTGCTTTGTAACAATCGGACTACCTGCCACCACTTCATCGAAAATTTCTCCAACTTTAATTCTTATATCAACTAGCTCTTTAATACGTTCCAACTGACCTAACATAACAGCTGATTGTACTTCTGACATTCTATAATTATATCCAATTGAAATATGTCTGTTATAAATAGGGTCTTGAATATCTTTTCTTGTTATTTTTGCTTGTTTACCACTGACACCAGCATAACCAAGGGATGTAAATCGTCTAGCTATATTCGCTAGTTCAGGGTTATTAGTGGTAAGCATTCCTCCTTCACCACAACTAATATGTTTACTAGCTTGAAAACTATAACTAGAAAAATCCCCAAAAGTACCCACTAATTTCCCTTTATAATAACCTAAAAAACATTCTGCGTTATCTTCAATTAGAAATATCTTATGTTCTTTACAAATTTCTAATATTTCATCATACTCAGGAGAAAGACCAAACAATGCGACTGTGATTATAGCTTTTGTTTTTGGGGTTATTTTATCTCTTATTGACTTTGGATCGATATTATAGGTATTAATGTCTACATCTGCAAAAACTGGGATAGATCCATTTTGTAATACACATAATGAGGTGCTCGCCATTGTTAAAGGGGGTACAATGACTTCATCACCCTCACCAACTCCTAATGCGTGTAACGCTGTATGCATAGTAGCTGTTCCATTCACATGACTAATTGAAAAATCATACTCAAAAATTTCGGTGAATTTAGCTTCCATTCTATTCGTGAACAATCCATTTTTTGATGTATTAAATTCATTATCTAATGCTTCTAAAACATATTTTTTTTCTAGGTCTGTAATTCGTTTCATAATTAAATTTTATTTGTATAAATCACTTTTTTTTACGGCATTATTAATCTGTAATAATTGAGGATTTTTATCTAATAATTGATAGATATCCTCAGTTAAGAAAATATTATTAATATTAAATAATCTATTATAAATTTCTATTGTAAACAAGTAATCATCTTCTGTGTCTATTGTCCATCTGTTATAGGACAAATCTTTGACATTCTTAATATTGAATATTTTAAAACTGTTTTTATTTCTATGTATGTATTGCGTTACATGTTCTTTTTCAAAATTTGAGGTTGAATTAAAAAATGATTTTGATAGAGCATCCATTGATAAAACCTCTACGTCTAATCCTTCAGGAAAAGAGACTGGATTATTATTACAAACAAAGTCATAGTTTTTATCTTTTATAATTTTAACGGCTTGATCAATAAGTCTATAATCTTTAAATGGATCATCTGCAGTAACTCTTATTATAATATCTGCGTTAAATTTTTTAGCTGTGTGATAGTATCTATCTAGTACATTGTTTTCAGATCCCCTAAAGTAATCTAGAGTATTATTTAAACACCACTCTTCTACACTATTATCTTTTAAAGAAGTTGTTGTTGCTATCACAATTTTATCAATTTCTTTGGAAGGTCTAAGTCTATTAACTACATGAAATAATAAACTAGCATTTGCCAATTTTAAAAATATTTTATTTGGTAGTCTTGTTGATCCAGTTCTTGCCTGTATTATCGCTACTACATTCATAAACTCCAGTTTGCAGGATTTAACAATAAGTTATTCTTTACAACAATATTATCAACTTCATGATTAAAGTTTTCTGTTTTACTGTTCTTAATAGTGTTAATATTACTTTTTAATTGATCAACGCTGTCAACACCTAATAAAACACAATCAATATATTCTTTTGAATATGCATAATTAAGAGCTAAATCATTCATGTCTTCTTTACCCACTACACCTTTTATTAAGTTTAAATCTTCCTTAATTTCAAGTAACTTGCCTTTAATCTGATTTAATTCTTGAAAAAATAAACCTTGTAAAAAAACTGATCTAGTATGTACTTCTATTCCTTTAGATTTTGCTTTAATCAAAACCTCTTTTCGTTGGCTAGAATTATCTAACAGATTGAAAGGCAATTGAATAAGATTTATATTGTCATTCTTTAAAACCTCTAATATTTCTTCGTTGCTGTGTAAAGAAACACCTATTTTATCTATTAAACCATTTTTTTTTAGATGTAATAAATCTTCTTGGAAGAGATTGAAAAATGATATATAATCGTTAAAATTATGAAACATATAACAATAAAGATTATCAATATTTAATATTTCTAGATTGTTTTTGACCCTATCAATTATATTAGATGGTAAATCATTCCTAAGCTTGCTGTACTTAGTAATTATTTTAAATTTATTATTGCTTTTTTTAAGATATTCTCCTATTCTTTCTTGAGAATTTCCATAAGCCTCAGCAGTATCTAAAATATTTATTTTGCTTTTAAAAGCAAAATCTAATATTTTCTTAATTTCATATGAACTGGGTATTCCTTTCTGATTATTTACTCCATAATTAAGTCCAAATTGGACAGTTCCTAAAATTAATTTAGACATTTTATTAAATTTTAAAAATTAGGGTCTACATGAATTTTCATCAACTCTCTCAAAGATTCTACCGATTCCCATTCTGTATTATTTCCTGAATTGTAAGAAAAACCATCTGGGACATCTAAACCGTTGAAAGCATTTTTATAATCATCTTTAGAATATTGTGAATAAGGAGATTTTTGAGGCAAAATCGCGTAATATTTCCCTAAATCAACTGTATTGGATGAATCTGAAGAAGTTATCATTTCCTCATGTAATTTTTCTCCTGGACGAATTCCTACTACTTTTTGTTCTAATTCTGGAGCTATAGCAGTGGCTACATCTGAAATCTTATAAGATGGAATTTTCGGAATAAACACCTCCCCTCCCCAAGCTTTTTCAATAGCATAAAACACCATTTCACAGCCGTCTTGCAAGGAAATGTTAAAGCGAGTCATTTGACTATCTGTTATTGGAAGAAATTTATCTCCATTTTTCTTTTTATTTAAAAAGAAAGGCATAACTGATCCATTAGAACCCATTACATTTCCATAACGAACAACAGAAAAACGAATATCTCTTTTTCCTTTTACGTTATTAGCTGCAATAAATAATTTATCTGAAGTTAATTTGGTCGCACCATATAAATTAATTGGTGCTGCTGCCTTATCTGTTGATAGAGCAACAACTTCACTAACTCCGGACTCTAATGCTGCATCAATTACATTTTCTGCACCATTAATATTGGTCTTAACACATTCCATGGGATTATATTCTGCAAGATGAACATGTTTCATAGCTGCAGCATGAATAACTATCTCAATACCTTCAAAGGCTTTTTTTAATCTTGTCTTATCTCTTACATCTCCTATAAAATATCTCATTGCAGGAAATTTGTTCTCGGGAAATTCTTGTGCCATTTGAAAATGCTTTTGTTCATCTCTTGATAAAATAACAAGTTTTTTAATCTGTGGATTTCTTTCAAGAATTAATTTTGTAAACATTTTACCAAAAGACCCAGTACCACCTGTTATCAAAATAGATTTATTATTTAAATTTAACATTGTATATTATTTTTTTACTTTTTGTTTATGTAATCTTTTAAATTCTCTTTGAAAACAAACTATGAAAATAAAAAGTTATGAGTATTCAGCGTATCGAACCCAGTGTCAATAATACCTTCTATTTCTGCCTTAGTAACTAATCTATTTTCTTTGTTTGCTGTTTTTGCAACATAACCATAATCCCAAAACATTTGAAAAGTTGATAATAAATTTGGATTTATCTTAATTCCGTCAGGCCAATGTTCATTTATATTTATTTCTATCATCCAAATTGGTTTAGGATCATTTACAAAAATAGATAAAGCTCCTTCTAACATATACTTTTCGGATCCCTCAACGTCAACTAATATAAAACTCTTTTTGTTCGTTAGCTTGTTTAATATCACATTATCTAAAGTTGAAATAGGCACTAAACTAGAAGTATTATTTTTAATACCAGCCCATCCTTGAACAAGTGAAGCAGATGTTCCTCCTCCATAAATCTCGATAAAACCAGATTTTTTATTAGACAATGCTAACGGGTATATTTCAATACCATCTTCCCAATTATTAATTTTTATATTATTTAAAAGATTTATGACATTTAGAGTTATTGGTTCAAAGGCATATACATACTTGTTAAGGTTAAGAGCCAAACAACAATAATAACCCACATTTGCACCTACATTAACTAACACGTCTACATCTTTTACAATTGATAAAAATATTTCAGTCTCTTCAGGCTCAAATTTTCCTGATTGCATAGAATTAGATCCTATAAACTTGAACCCCCAAGGAGTTTCTTTAGATCCATTATTATAATTTTTATTATTTCTTAAATATCGATAAGACCTTGCCAAAAATGGAACTCTTTCCAAAAATGGTTTTAAAGTTTTAATAATTTTTTTCATGAAATTTATTTAATGTTTATATATGTTTTTAACTAAATCATTTGCTATGACATTCTACAACTAAAATTGTTATATATATTTATTTTTTAAAAAATTTATATAATTTACTGATGGTTTCCATTAAATATTACAGAAGTTATAATAAACTCCACTCGTTTATTTTAATCACTAAATAACAGTTATTTTTTTTAATCTTATAAAAACTCCTAAATGTTTTTTAAATATTTTTGGGATAATTACTTCTGAATTAATGCTTAATGAATGTAAAGCCCACCAGGAGAATGTACTAGGAGCACAATACAATTTATTTGCTGACAATAAATACCTGAAATCATCTAAAGCATTACTAGAAGTCAGTATTTTGACATTATCTATACTAGAGAAAAAAGAAATTGCATCCTTGACACTATCCGTCACTATCAGTATAGGTAATGATTCTTTTTTTAACATTTTCTTAATTTCATTGTAATAACCTAAAAATTTCAAAGCCCAATCTGAGTCTCCTTTTCTGTAATGAACAACTATAGAATTTTTTTCTTTATCTGAATACTTCAATCTTAACATCTCTCCAAGATCTAATAACTCTTTTTGGTATTTCTTTAAAAAACTATTGTCTTGAAAATATCCAAAAATATTATTAGATGTATAATTTTCAACTTGAATTGATGAGCTATAGAATGTTGATAACTTAAATTTAAAATTGAATTTTTTACTTAAAAAACTAATTAAAATAATAATTGATGATTTTAAAAGACCAATTTCATGAATTTTATATTTATTAATTAAATCTTCATACAATCTTTCATGGATAGTCCAACCTAAAAATTTAGTAATCAAATTTTTCTCTGTCAATATTTTAACATAAAAAACTTGGTCATTGTTTTTAGATATTACATTAAATGCTAAAATTTGAAATAATACATTTCCAAACCCTCCCATTAACCATATTTTTTTCATTTAAAGGTTTTTTTTCGTTATTTATTTTTATAACACGTAAATATACCTACAAGTAATTACTCATGATAATTCATAGTATTATAACCCCCATCATTCAAATATTGTTGTTTTTGCATCAGTTTCAAATCTGATTGCATCATGTCTTTTACCAAGAAAGTTAAATCGTGTTCTGGCAGCCATCCTAACTTATTTTTCGCTTTTGAAGGATCTCCAATTAATAAATCTACTTCAGTTGGACGAAAATAGTTAGGATCTACAGATAATACTTCTTTTCCTATTTCGAGTTGAAACTCCGGATTGCTACATTTTACAACAGTAGCTTTTTCATTTACTCCCGTTCCTGTAAATTCTAATTCTACTCCTACTTCTTTAAATGACATTCTTACAAACTCTCTCACCGTAGTGGTCTTTCCTGTAGCAATTACCCAATCTTCAGGCTCTTCTGCCTGCAAAATCATCCACATCATGCGCACATAGTCCTTAGCATGTCCCCAATCTCTCTTGGCATCTAGATTGCCTAAATAAAATTTATCTTTTAGACCTAAAGCTATTTTGGCAGTAGCTCGAGTGATTTTACGAGTGACAAAAGTTTCTCCTCTTCTTGGGGATTCATGATTAAATAAAATACCATTACATGCAAACATATTGTAAGCCTCACGATAATTTTTAGTAATCCAAAAACCATAAATTTTTGCAACTCCATATGGCGATCTTGGATAGAATGGTGAATTTTCATCATAAAATCCTTTGTCGTTTTTGTTCTCTGGCATACCTCCATAAAGCTCGGAGGTAGATGCTTGGTAGATTCTTGTTTTTTTCTCTAGGCCTAAAATACGTACAGCTTCTAATATTCTTAAAGTACCCAATCCATCAATATTGCCAACGTACTCTGGGGTGTCAAAAGAGACACCAACATGAGACATTGCTCCAAGATTATAAATCTCATCTGGTTGTATTTCTTGAATAATGCGTGTTAGATTCATCGCGTCAGATAAATCTCCATAATGTAATTTGAATCTTTGATTTGGGTGGTGCGGGTCTTGATATAAATGATCTATCCGTGTTGTATTAAATGAAGAAGCTCTTCTTTTAATGCCATGAACTTCATATCCTTTTTCAAGTAATAACTCGGCAAGATATGATCCGTCTTGACCGGTTACACCGGTTATAAGTGCTACTTTCATAATTTAACTTCTTTAAAGTTGTTTATATTTTCTAAAAACCAATTATAAGTTTTTTCAATTCCTTCATCTAATTCTGTTGTATAAGTCCAACCCATATCTTTCATTTTGGATACATCCATTAATTTTCTAGGTGTTCCATCAGGCTTCGAACTATCCCAAATTATTTCTCCTTGGTGTCCTACGGCTTTTTGAATAGTTTCTGCTAACTCTTTAATGGTTATATCTTTTCCAGAACCAACATTATATAAATGATCAGATAGTTTGTTTTCTAAAGCATAAATTACTGCCTGAGCTAAATCATCAACAAATAAAAATTCACGCATAGGAGTTCCACTTCCCCAAAGGGTTACAGGACTATGATTATTTTCTTTGGCCTCATGAAACTTTCGAATCATAGCTGGCAAAACATGTGAGGATTTTAAATCAAAGTTATCGTGATAACCGTACAAATTAGTCGGCATCAAACTCACGTAATCTTTACCGAATTGTTTTCTAATGGACTGACAGGCCTTAACTCCAGTAATTTTTGCAATGGCATACCATTCATTAGTAGGCTCTAAGGAATCCGTTAGCAGAAACTCTTCTTTTAAGGGTTGAGGAGCGAACTTGGGGTAAATGCAAGAACTACCCAAGAATATGAATTTTTCAATTCCAGATTTAAATGCACCATCAATCAAATTATTTTGAATCTGCATATTTTTCATCAAAAACTGATAGGGATAATCATTATTGGCAAGTATCCCACCAACTTTAGCAGCAGCATCAATAACTACTTCAGGCTTTTCTAAACTGTAAAAATCATCAACAGCTTGTTGATTTGTTAAATCAAGTTCTTTACTGGTCTTCCCAATTAGATTAGTATACCCTTTGTCGGCTAAAATTCGCCAAACCGCGGAACCAACCATACCTCTGTGACCCGCGATGTATATTTTAGTGTTTTTTGTAATCACTTAATGTTATTTTTCTCGACTACCACCGGTAGTCCCTAATTTTTAAACTCTAGTTTTTTTCGCAGCTTCGCTGTTGTCAATCACATTCATAATTGAATTATACTCACAATTTTAAATGTTCAAATTTAATTTAATAATTACTAAATTAAATAAGTCATTGCAATGTCTAACAAATTAATTATCATCAGTTAAATCAAACTTTATGATACACTTTAAACCAGTTAATAAATTCCTTTATCCCCTCTTCTAAGGATACATTATTTTTAAAATTATAATCCTTTGTTATTTTTGAAATACTTGCCCATGTTTTTTTAACATCTCCATCTTGCATAGGAAGCATATTCTTAATAGATTTTTTACCTAAGTACTTTTCTATTGTCTCAATAAATTTAATTAGAATAACTGGTTTATTATTTCCAATGTTATATAACTCATAAATCTTTTTATGTGAAGAATCCATTAACAATACTGATTTAACCCCAATTACTATATCCTCTATATGAGTGAAATCTCTAGATAAATCTCCATTGTTAAATACTTTTATTGCTTTATCTTTTGTAATAGCATCCGCAAATAAATAATATGCCATATCGGGTCTTCCCCAAGATCCATACACAGTAAAAAATCGAAGTCCAATTGTATTTAGTTTAAACAAATGACTATAATTATGAGCCATAAGCTCATTGGACTTTTTACTAGCCGCATAAAGACTTATAGGCTTGTCTGTATTGTCTGTTTCTTCAAATGGTGTTTTCTTATTATCTCCATAAACACTAGAACTACTTGCGTACACTAATTTCTTAATATTATGATTCCTGCAGCATTCTAATATATTTAAAAAACCAACTATATTGGAATCAATATAGTTCACTGGATTTTTAATGGAATACCTTACCCCAGCTTGAGCAGCTAAATTACATACCACATCAAATTTCTGATCCTTAAATAGTTTAGGTAAGTTCACTCTATCTTCTAAATTCATGCGTATGAATTTGAAGTTTTTAAATAAATTACTACCATTTAAACTAAGAAAATCTTTAGCGCTATCCTTATTAATTCCTAACTCCTTAAGTCTGTCAAATTTTAAATCAGCACTATAATAATCGTTGATGTTATCAAGACCTACTAAATCATGATTGTCTTTAATTAAAGATTTAACTAAATGATAACCTATAAACCCAGCAGCTCCTGTAACTAATATTTTCATTTAATTATGATTAAAATAGTTAATAGTTTTTTGAAGGCCAGTTTCTAAATCAATGATTGGGCTCCAATCTAATAAAGACTTTGCTAAATTAATGTCTGGTCTTCTTCTTTTAGGATCATCTTTAGGTAACTCATTATATATAATATTAGATGAAGAATTGGTAAGCCTAATTACCATGGTAGCTAGGTCCTTCATGGACAATTCTGTAGGATTACCAAGGTTGATTGGTCCAACAGAGTCACTATTCATCATTTTTAATAATCCCTCAACCAAATCATCAATAAATTGAAAGGATCTAGTTTGTGAGCCATCTCCATATACCGTTATATCTTCACCTTTTAAAGCTTGTAAAATAAAGTTTGAAACCACCCTACCATCATTTTTTTTCATGTTAGGGCCATAGGTATTAAATATTCGGACAATTCTAATATTTATATTATGTTCCCTTTTATAGTCCATAAATAAAGTCTCCGCGCATCTTTTTCCTTCATCATAACAAGATCTATAGCCAAGAGTATTTACATTACCATTATAATCTTCTTTTTGTGGATGAATTTCTGGATCACCATACACTTCACTTGTACTAGCCTGTAATATTTTAGCATTGTTTTTTTTTGCTAGCCCCAACATATTTATAACTCCTATAGTACATGTTTTTACCGTCTTAATTGGATTAGACTGGTAATGGATTGGAGATGCAGGACATGCAAGATTGTAAATCTCATCTATATTATCTCTATAATATGGTTTGGTAATATCATGCTTTACAAACTCAAAATTGTTATTATTTTTAAACTCTTCAATATTTTTCAAAGTCCCAGTAAATAGATTATCCAAACAAATTACCATGTGATTTTCGTTTAAAAGCCTTTTACATAAATGTGACCCTATAAACCCTGCTCCGCCAGTAACTAAAATTGTTTTCTTTTTCATATGACTATATTACTGCTCTACCCTTCATATTTTCCCAATCTTTATTGGACCTAACTTCTTTATTTTTTTCATTTGTTGCGATTAGCATTTTTGGAGAAATATTATTATTTATGGCAACACTAATAAGTGCATTGATGTCCTTAGGAAAACAATGTCCTCCATAGCCAAAATCTCCATCCGGACCAGGGACCTTCCAATGTGAAGTACCTAATCTGTCGTCCTGAATTGTAGATTCTATAACTTTATCATAATCAGCATTAACCTTTTTACATATTTGATAAATTTCATTTGCAAAAGAAACTTTCATCGCTAAAAAAGAATTAGTAGTATATTTTACCATTTCAGCATCTGTTGAATTGGTGTTAATTATTTTTGCATTTGGAAAAACTTTAGAAAAAATAGAGTTTAATTGTAATGTTTCATTTTTAGGACCACCAAGAATTATTCTGTTTTGATTTTCATAATCTTTAACAGCATTTGCTTCGGTTAAAAACTCAGGATTAAATACTACACTTAAATTATCAAACTTATCATTCCATTTTTTTGTAGTACCGGGTGGGATAGTAGATTTTACAACTACTATTTTAGATTGAGAGATTTCTTTTGAATACTTATCTAACTTAGTTAGCAAATCTTCTACAATTCCTATGTGACAACTTCCATCCTTATTCATTGGAGTGGGTAAGCAGACAAATATATATTTACACTCATTATTAATCTCTTCAAATGAAGAATTGCAAAGCGTTTTGTCTAAATCAAACGTTAATACATTAAAATAATTTTTAAATTTATTATAAACAGCATTACCAACAAACCCCTGTCCTATTATACCAATATTCATATTATTATTTACTTTTCTTTTGTATTATTATTTGTAATGGAGCTTGCTATCAAATTTTTAAACTTAGTAGTACTCCAACCATGATCTCTTTTTAAAAATATAATTTTAGGAGGTAATCCATACCCCGTATAATCAGTCCTATTGATATAATCCTCCCCTAAAAATCTTATTTCTGGATTGACATCGATTATCAATTGTAATAACTCTTGTTCTGTATTATAGCTTGACACTTGTGTAATTCCTTTTAAAGCCATTAGAGTCATTTTTCTATCTCTAACACTTAAGAGAGGTTTAATTTTTTCTGGTCTATTTAAAGAAGGGTCAATGTGTAATAAAACATGAATCTCATTAACATGCTTTTTCATCTCATTGAACATTTCAATATATCCAGGGTGGATTACATCAAAATTACCTGCTATTATTGCTGTCATTTTCACTTATTTATTTTACGGCTTCGCCGTTATCAGTCACAAAGTAACTAACTCAAATTAACTATAAATAATATATTATTTAAGCTATTTTAAGCTTAATAACATAACCTAAATTTTTTAATACAACCCATATTTTATTGGTTGATATTTTTTTTATTATTCCACTTTGGTTTTCAAAGCCAGGAATATCAATCTTTTCTCCAACTTTTAGAGCTATGGTATCTTGACTAACAATATTATTTTGAGTCAATAATTTTTTTAATGAATTGACCTCATCATTTTTTACTATTGCATGCTTCTTTAGCCAAAACATATAACGTAAAACGCCAGGAATATCAAAAACTTTATTTCTTTCTTTTTCATCAATATTTACTAAGACCATGGAAGGCAAGACAGGAACAAGTATTTTCTTCTTTCTGTCTGACCATTGTTTAACCTCCTGTTTAACCGGGCAATAAGCCTCTATTCCAAAATTATTAAGCCTTTCTTCTACCTTCTTCTCAGCTCTGGGTTTAGTATATATTACATGCCAACTTCCCATCCCTTAAATTTTGTCATTATTATAGATAACTAAACTTCCTTTTGGTAAAACTTTTACTATTTCAAAAGAAACTTTTCTAGTGATTTTTTTTTCAATTTTTAGTATTAAATCTTCTAAATAATTGACATTAATTTCAGTTCCAAGCAATACAATTTTTATTAATCCACTATCAATTCCTTTTGCATAATCACCAACTATTGCTACAGAGTTAAGATCTCCAATTTTATCCAAGATAGAATCTATAATTTCTTCTATACCCAGATGCTGTCTAATTACTTTTTGAAGAACAGTAAATAAAGGGTGTTTTTTATTGGCATTGTAGATTACCTTATTGTTTGATTTAACTTTAAGTAAATATCCTGCGGCACTTAGATTGTTTAATTCCTTTCGAATGGAATTCGTAGATTCATTGAATTCATTTGCCAAACCGTTTAAATAGCCTTTATTTGCTGTATTAATAAAAAACTTAATAAGCATTCTAAGTCTAGTCTTGGAAGTAATTAAAGAATCTAACATAGAAAAATATCTAGTAACAAAAGTACTTAAAAAAAATAAAACAGAAAAGATTTAAAGGGTTTATAATCTAAACTTTAAAAAAGCCTTTCTAAAATTAGAAAGGCTTTTTTTAAAAGTTAACTTTGGATTAATACCTGTAATGTTCTGGTTTGTAGGGTCCAGCTTGGGTAACACCGATATAATCTGCTTGATCTTTACGTAATTCCGTTAGTTCAACACCAATTTTTGCTAAGTGTAAAAAAGCTACTTTTTCATCTAAATGTTTTGGTAACATATAGACTTTGTTCTCATAAGCATCTGCATTGTTCCAAAGCTCTATTTGAGCCAAAGTTTGGTTTGTAAATGAATTAGACATCACAAAACTTGGATGACCAGTTGCGCAGCCTAAATTCACTAAACGTCCTTCCGCTAATAAAATAATATCTTTTCCATTGATATTGTATTTATCTACCTGTGGTTTAATTTCTATTTTTTCACTATTAGCATTTAAATAAGGAACATCAATCTCATTATCGAAATGACCAATATTGGCAACAATTACTTTGTCTTTCATTGCTTCAAAATGTTCTTTACGTACAATGTCTTTGTTTCCTGTAGTTGTAATAATAATATCAGAATTTGCAACAACAGTCTCTAACTTCTTCACTTCAAAACCATCCATAGCAGCTTGTAATGCACAAATAGGATCAATCTCTGTTACAGTTACAATACTTCCTGCTCCAGCAAATGAAGCAGCAGTTCCTTTACCAACATCTCCATAACCACAAACCGTTACACGTTTTCCTGCTAACATAATGTCTGTTGCTCTTCGAACTGCATCAACTGCAGATTCTTTACAACCATATTTATTATCAAATTTAGATTTTGTTACTGAATCATTAATATTAATAGCAGGCATTGTTAATGTTCCATTTTTAACTCGTTCATACAACCTATGAACTCCAGTGGTAGTTTCTTCTGATAAACCATTAATTCCTGCGGATAATTCAGGGTAACGATCTAAAACCATATTGGTTAAATCTCCACCATCATCTAAAATCATATTTAATGGTTTTTTATCTTCACCAAAAAATAAGGTCTGTTCAATACACCAGTCAAATTCTTCTTCGTTCATACCTTTCCATGCATAAACAGCTGTTCCGGCAGCTGCAACTGCAGCGGCAGCTTGATCTTGAGTAGAAAAAATATTACAAGAACTCCAAGTAACCTCAGCACCTAAGGCTTGCAAAGTTTCTATTAAAATTGCAGTTTGGATTGTCATGTGTAAACAACCTGCAATTCTTGCTCCTTTTAATGGCTGGCTATCTGCGTATTCTTCTCTTAAACTCATTAAACCTGGCATTTCTGCTTCGGCTAAGTCAATTTCTTTTCTTCCCCAATCTGCTAGTGAAATATCTTTCACTTTGAAGGGGACATATGTTGTGTTTTTGCTCATAACTATATTTTAAATATTAAATTTATTTTTTATTTTTTTTACGTAATCTAATTTCTCCCAGGTAAATGTTTCTACTTCCTGAGATACTGTTTCTCCCATTGGATTGGAAAACGTTACTGTTTTAACCTCAGGTGTTCTCCCCATATGACCATATGCCGCTGTTTCAGAATAAATTGGAGATCTAAGTTTTAAGCGCTTTTCAATAAAATATGGACGCATATCAAAAATAGCTTCCACTATTTTACTAATTTCTCCATCGCTTAAATCAACAGTCGCAGTACCATAAGTTTCTACATTAATACTTGTTGGCTTGGCAACTCCAATTGCATAGGAAACTTGTACTAAAACTTGTTTACAAAGACCTGCAGCAACTAAATTTTTTGCAATGTGCCTAGTTGCATACGCTCCAGATCTATCAACTTTAGAAGGATCTTTTCCAGAAAAAGCGCCACCTCCGTGAGCTCCTTTACCTCCATAGGTGTCTACAATAATTTTTCTTCCAGTTAAACCAGTATCTCCATGAGGTCCTCCTATTACAAAGACGCCTGTTGGATTAATATGATATGTAATCTCATCTGTAAATAACTCTTGAATATGACTGGGTAATTTTGCTACAACTCTAGGAATTAAAATTTCTACAATGTCTTTTTTAATTTTAGCCAACATTACTGCGTCAGATTTATCAAAATCATCATGTTGTGTAGAAATAACAATTGCATCGATTCTTTGTGGCACGTTATCATCAGAATATTCTATAGTAACCTGAGATTTTGAATCTGGTCTAAGATATGTAATATCATTATTTTCTCTTCTTAATGCAGCTAACTCAATTAATAATTGGTGTGACAACTCTAATGCCAAAGGCATGTAGTTTTTAGTTTCATCAGTTGCATAGCCAAACATCATTCCCTGATCTCCAGCTCCTTGATCTTCAGGGTTAGCTCTAACAACTCCTTGATTAATATCAGGGGACTGTTCGTGAATTGCAGACAAAACTCCACAAGAATTACCATCGAACATATATTCACTTTTTGTATATCCAATTTTGTTAATTACGTCTCTAGCAATCTTTTGTACATCTAAATAGGTATTAGACTTTACTTCTCCAGCTAAAATTACTTGACCCGTAGTCACTAAAGTTTCACAAGCAACTTTACTGTTTTTATCAAATGCTAAAAAATTATCGATTAATGCATCTGATATTTGATCTGATACCTTGTCTGGATGACCCTCTGAAACACTTTCAGATGTGAATAAATAACTCATATTTTTAATTTTTAATTTTTAATTTTTTTCTAAAATATTGCAGATGCTATTTTTTTTATATTATCTGATTTTCCCATAGAGTAGTAATGTAAGACTGGAACTCCTGCATCTAATAGCTCTTTAGATTGTTGAATTGCCCATTCTATTCCCACTTGTCGTACATCTTTATTTGTTTTACATGATTCTACGGCTGATATTAGTGACTCAGGTAAATCAATACTAAAAAATTGAGGTAATAATTGTAAGTGACGTTTTACTGCAATTGGTTTTAAGCCTGGAATAATAGGCACGTTTATTCCTTCTTTTTTAGCAGCTTCAACAAACTGAAAATATTTCTGATTATTAAAAAACATTTGTGTAACAATATAATCTGCACCAGCATCTACTTTTTCTTTCAAATACTTTAAATCTGTTTTTAGAGAAGGTGATTCGAAGTGTTTTTCCGGATATCCTCCTACACCAATACAAAAATCAGAATTATGATTAGTTTCAATTACGCCATGTAAGTATTTACCGGAATTTAAATCCTTAATTTGAGAAACTAGTTCTGTAGCAAAATTATGACCACCTTTAGAAGGTTCAAAGAACTTTTGATGAGCCATAGAATCACCTCTTAATGCCATTACATTTTGGATTCCTAAATAATCACAATCAACCAATAAATATTCAGTTTCTTCTTTTGTAAATCCACCACATAATACATGCGGAACTGTATCTACATCAAATTTATGTTTGATAGCAGCACAAATTCCTAGGGTGCCAGGGCGTGCTCTTGTTGTTTTTCGATCTAACAATCCATTACCATTATCTACATAAACATGCTCTTCTCTTGAGGTTGTTACATCAATAAAAGGCGGATTAAATTCCATTAATGGGTCAATATTGTCATATAATTCCTGGATACTATTCCCTTTTTTAGGAGGGATGACTTCAAAAGAAAATAAGGCTTTATTGTTTGCTTTTTTTATGTGATCTGTGATCTTCATTTACAAAATATTTATTTTATGTCCGTTATTGTTGAAATACTGTCTAATTTTTCCCACATTTTATCAGTATTTAATCTAAAAGACCCCAAGTGATCAAAAGAACATTGATTAGGAGAAATAATTGATAAAAAAGATTCTTTTTTTCTATTATTATACAAATGGTAAACTTCACCAATATTAGGTTCAAAGCTAAATTTAGAATTATACACTAAATCATTGTACTCAAATTTTTGTAATAATTCTTCATACTCTTTTCTGACTTCGTCAAACTTAGACTTAAATTGTTTATTTACACGCTGAACACCATCATTACGCCAGGTTGCTGTATTTAATGGTTTAATTACAGGTGAACTTGCAGATGTTCCGTACGGTTTTATAGCCCCGTCATATTGTTGTGTTTCTTCGTTAAACACAACTAAGTCAGGTTTTTTTTTGGCATTTTTATCCATCGGTGCAAAATTAAAATATAAATATTATTTATTTTAAATAAAATGTTAATTTTTTAGTAACTAGTATTATCATGTAAATCTATAAAATATTTCAATAACTACTGGTTTGCTATATTAGGGTGTAGCCATTTTTTGGCTTTATCATTTGTAATTCCTTTTCTATTGGCAAAATCAGTTACCTGATCATCTGTAATTTTTCCTAGACCAAAATATTTTGCTTCTTTATTTGCAAAATAATAACCAGAAACCGAGGCTGCTGGCCACATTGCTAAACTTTCTGTAAGTGTGACTCCAATATTTTCTTCAACTTTTAAAACCTCCCAAATAGTTTCTTTTTCTAAATGATCAGGACAAGCAGGGTAACCTGGTGCAGGTCGAATTCCTTTATAACTTTCCTTGATTAAATCATCATTTGTTAAGCCTTCATCATTATCATAGCCCCAGTGCTTAGTTCTTATTTCTTTATGTAAATATTCTGCAAAAGCTTCTGCAAAACGATCTGCAATTGCTTGTGCCATAATTGCATTGTAATCATCTTCTTTAGTCTTGTAACTGTCTGCTAATTCTTGTGCACCAAAGATTGTAACACAAAAAGCACCAATATAATCAGTTTTGTTTATGTCTTTGGCGGCTATAAAATCCGCTAGAGCGATATTAGGAATTCCTTCTCTCTTTTGAGTTTGCTGACGCAAAGTTCTAAATACAGCTATTTCTTTACCTTTTATTTGAACAGAGATATCGTCTTCATTTATAGAATTTGCTTCGAACAAACCAAAAACAGCTTTAGGTTTTAATAATTGTTTTGCAATGATTTCTTTGATCATTGATTGCGCCTCATTAAACATAATAGTTGCTTGCTCACCAACTACTTCATCGGTTAGAATATCTGGGAACCTACCATGTAAATCCCAGCTTCTAAAAAAAGGACTCCAATCAATAAATGGAATTAATTCTTTTAAACTTAATTGTTTCAAAACCTGAACACCTAATTCTTTTGGTTTAACAATTTCTGAATTTTTCCAATCAATTTTATATTTTCTTTTTCGTGCTTCTTTTAAAGAAATATAAGATTTTTCTTTTCCACGTTTTAAAAACTTGATTCTAAATTCATCGTAATCTTCTTTCAAATTCTTGATATATGAACTACTAGTTTTCTTGTTTAGCAGATCACCAACGACGGTTACAGCCCTGGAAGCGTCATTCACGTGGACTACAGCATTTTTATATTGTGTATCAATTTTTACAGCGGTATGTGCTTTTGAAGTGGTTGCCCCACCAATTAATAGTGGAACTTTAAAGTCTTGTCGTTCCATTTCTTTAGCTAAATACACCATTTCATCTAAAGATGGAGTTATTAACCCACTCAAACCAATAATATCTACTTTCTCTTTTATAGCAGCTTCAATAATTTTTTCAGGCGGAACCATTACTCCTAAATCTACGATTTCGTAGTTATTACAACCCAAAACTACACTAACAATATTTTTACCTATATCATGTACATCCCCTTTAACAGTAGCCATTAGAATTTTGCCTAATGCTTTTTGCTCTTCTCCTTTTTCTGCTTCAATGAATGGATTTAAATAACCTACGGCTTTTTTCATTACACGCGCAGATTTTACTACCTGTGGTAAAAACATTTTTCCTGCTCCAAATAAATCCCCAACAACATTCATCCCAGTCATTAAATGCCCTTCTATTACTTCAATTGGTTTATCAGTTTCTAATCTTGCAATTTCTACATCTTCAATAATAAAAGCATCAATCCCTTTTACCAGTGCGTGAGTAATTCTATCTTGAATTGGCTTTTCTCGCCAAGACAAATCCAGTCCTTTTTCAACCTTTGAACCTTTTACAGTTTCTGCAAAATCTAATAATCTTTCTGTAGCATCCTCTCTTCTATCTAAAATAACATCTTCTACATATTGTAATAAATCTTTCGAAATATCATCATAAATTTCCAAGAGAGCAGGATTTACAATTCCGATATTCATACCAGCATTTATTGCATGATATAAAAACACTGAGTGCATTGCTTCACGAACACCATCATTTCCTCTAAAAGAAAAAGACACATTACTTACCCCGCCACTTACAGAAACATTTGGCAAATTTTGTCTAACCCAGCGGGTAGCGTCAATAAAATCAATAGCATTTCTTTTGTGCTCATCCATGCCAGTTGCTACGGGGAAGATATTTAAATCAAAAATTATATCTTCAGACGGAAAATTTACAACGTCTACTAATATTCTAAAAGATCTCTCAGCTATTTCAATTCTTCTCTGGTAATTATCTGCCTGACCAACTTCATCAAAAGCCATGATAATTACTGCTGCTCCGTATCTTTTTATTTGTTTCGCTTCCCAAATAAATTTTTCTTCACCTTCTTTTAAAGAAATTGAATTTACAACACACTTCCCTTGCACTACTTGTAAACCTGCCTCAATAATTTCCCATTTAGAACTATCTATCATAATAGGAACTCTACAAATATCTGGTTCTGCGGCTATTAAGTTTAAAAAACGTATCATCGATTCTTTTCCATCAATCAAACCATCATCAAAATTAACATCTATAATCTGTGCGCCACCATCTACTTGGTGTCTTGCAATGTCTAAGGCTTCATCAAATTTTTCTTCTTTTATTAATCGTAGAAATTTTCTAGAACCTGCGACATTAGTACGTTCTCCAACATTAATAAAATTGCTATTTTCATTTAAAACCAAAGGCTCTAAACCAGATAATTGCATGTATTTTGTTTGTTTTACATTCATTATCTAGTAGTTTCTAGGTTTATATTTACTCGCAATATCAGCTATAACTCTAATATGATCTGGTGATGTACCGCAGCAACCTCCAATAATATTTATTAAATCTTTCTTAAGATATTCTTCAATCTGCTCACCCATTTCTTCCGGTGTTTCGTCGTACTCTCCAAAAGCGTTGGGTAAACCAGCATTTGGATGCGCAGAAATAGCAAAAGGAGTTTTATTGGCTATTGCCTCTAAATGGGGTTGTAATAAATTGGCTCCCAAAGCACAATTAAATCCTACTGATAACAATGAAATATGAGAAACAGATATTAAAAAAGCTTCAGCTGTTTGACCTGACAATGTTCTACCAGATGCATCTGTAATAGTACCGCTTAACATAACTGGAATCTCAATATCTCTTTCCTCCTTAACTTCTTCAATCGCAAATAAAGCTGCTTTTGCATTTAGTGTATCAAAAACAGTTTCAACCAATAGTAAATCTACACCACCATCTATTAAGGCCTCAGTTTGTTGTTTATAAGCAATTCTTAAATTGTTAAAAGTAACTGCTCTGTAGCCTGGATCATTTACATCTGGAGACATACTTGCAGTTCTATTTGTTGGCCCGATTGAACCAGCTACAAAACGTGGTTTGTGAGGTTCTTTTAATGTAAATTCAGTTGCGACTTGTTTGGCAATCTTTGCAGATTGAAAATTTAGTTCATAAACTAAATCTTCTAATTGATAATCTGCCATTGCAATGGTAGTTCCAGAAAAAGTATTAGTTTCAATAATATCTGCACCAGCCTCAAAGTATTTTCCGTGTATAGTTTTAATTGCTTCAGGTTGTGTAATAGATAAGAGATCGTTATTACCCTGTAGTGGTGTGGGATAATCATTAAATCTTTCTCCTCTAAAATCTTCCTCAGAAAACTTATAAGCCTGCAACATAGTCCCCATTGCTCCATCCAGCACTAAAATTCTTTTTTTTAATTCCTTTTCAATACTCATGATATAAAAAAACTTGAATTATTTAAATTAATTATTACATAGTGTTGCTGTTGTAATAGTCGAAAAAAAATGTTTTAAAAAAAAACGCTTTGCAAATTTAATGAGTTTTTTAATCAAATAGTTAAAGAAATAACAATGTCTATTATTTTTTTTTAGAGTTGGACTAGTAAATTATTTAGAATCACACTTTTCAATTCCAATATTTATAAGTTTCTCAAAGATTTGAATAAAAAACAAGCAATAAAAGTACTCAATTTATATTTAAATAAAACGATTTTTTTTAAAAAAAATTTATTGCAATAAAGTTGCGTTTATATATGATTATTTAAAAAATGTGATTTAGATTTGTCAATTAATTTTAAAAAAAATAATATGAAATACATATTTAAAAGTTTATGGCTAATATCAATATTAATAACAATCACAACTTGTCAAGACGAGAATAGTGACGATTTAAACCAACAAAAAACATGGGTATTTGTTGCCTGTGAAGGAAATTTTGGAGCAAGTAATGGATCTATATCAATGATAAATGAGCTGGGGGAGGTTTATAGTGTAGATAATGTTGGTGATGTAGTACAATCTTTAGAAGTATACGAAGACAAGCTTTTTGTTATTGTAAATAACAGTAGCATAATCAAAGCTTATGACATAACAGAGGAAGGGTTAAGCCTACCTGGTATCGAACTATCAACTGATGGATCAAGTCCCAGAGAAATGAAAATATTTAATAATAAATTATACTTTACAAATTGGAATACCAACGATATAAAAATATTAAATTTAGATAATTATGTAATTGAAGGCTCTATTGCAGTAAATGGAAAACCTGAGTCGATTGAGATTTATGAAAATCATATATATACTGGAATCCAGCTTAATGATGATTATTCTGATGGAAACCAACTTGTAAAAATAAATATTGATTCAAATTCAATATCAGAAAATTTCGAAATTGGTAGTGGCCCAACATCAATTAAAATATTTAACGATAATATATATATTGCTAACACTTTTTATGATTCTAGCTTTAACGCTTTTTATGGGTCAAGTAGAATTGATCTATCAAACGGTCAAGTTTCAGTCAATAATTACGGCTCCGGAACTGTTTGTGGCGGATCAGTTCTTAAATATGATAGTAGTATTTACAGATCTTATGATGGAGGAATTGCTATACTTGACGAACAATTAAATATCTTAGATGAAACTAAAATAGGATCTTACAATCCATCACAATTATACTCAAGTGAGGTGATTGGAGATTTAATTTATTTTGGAATAACAAACTACAACGACATCAATCAAGTTAAGGTAGTAGATTTTAATAATAATGAAATTGCATCTTATGAAGTAGGTTTATTTCCTGGAGATTTTGCTTATTGGGAATCAAACTAAAGTAAGCTGTTTATCTTTTTGCAATAAAATAATTGTTAATTAAATTTTCTCTATTATAAATAATTGGCTTCATCGTTTTTAGGTCAACAACTTTGAAGCCAGTTTCTTCACAAATAATTTGTCCAGCAGCTGTATCCCACTCCATACATGGAGAAAATCTAGGGTAGCAATCTGCTAATCCTTCCGCTAACAAACAAAATTTGAGTGAGCTACCCATAGGAACAGAAACTACTTTTAAGTTATTGACTTTTAAATTATCTAAATAATCTAAAGTTTTGTCATTTAAATGTGATCTACTTGTAAGAACTTTATATTCATTGCTTTTTTCAACTAATGGTAAACTCAAAGCTTTAGATTTATCAAATTTATCAAAAGCAGTAATGAATATTTTATAAGTTCCTAATTTTCGTTCAGAGAAATACAACACATTTAATGCAGGAGCGTATATAACACCAATCACTGGTTTTGAGTTTTCAATGAGAGCAATATTAACTGTAAACTCATTATTTTTTTTAATAAATTCTTTTGTGCCATCGAGTGGGTCAACTATCCATAACTGATTTAAATTCTTTCTATTATTAAAATCTAAAATATTTCCCTCTTCTGATAATATAGGAATATTAGATGCTTCTAAAATATTCTCGATAATTTTATCTGATGCGGTGTCTGCTAAAGTTAAAGGAGAATCATCCAATTTATATTCCAAATTAAAATTATCAGAATTATATATTTCTATAATTTTTTTTCCTGCCTGAATACTTGCGTCTATAGCTAATTTTAAGTTTTGAGATAATTTCATTTAAAAGATTTAAATAATCATTCCTGCGGCAATAGTAGCATTAGTATTTGGGTCAATTAAAATAATACTACCAGTATGTCTGTTTTTTTTATAAGAATCATAAAATAGCGGTTTTGAGCTTCTGATTTTAATTCTACCTATATCATTTAGCTTAAAATCTTCAAAATCTTTAATACTATGAAGGGTGTTAATATCCAATTTGTATAAGATATCTGTGATCATTCCCATACACTCGTTAGTTGTATGTTTAATAATTACTTTTTTTCTGGGTTTTAAATTAGTGCTATCCATCCAGCATATCATTAGGTCTAAATCTTGAGAAATAACCGGCACATTATTTTCTTTTACTATCATGTCTCCCCTACTAACATCCAAGTCATCCTTTAAAGTAACTGAGACTGACATTGGAGAAAAAGCCTCTTCAATATTTTTACCATTAATTTCAATAGCTTTTATAGTAGTCAAAAAACCTGATGGCAACAATTTAACTCTATCACCTTTTTTAAATGCACCACCTTCAATTTTACCTGCATAACCTCTGTAATCCCTAAACTTATGGGTTTGTGGTCTAATAACGTATTGCACAGGAAGTCTTGCATCTAAATGGTTAACGTCACTGGATATATACAAATTCTCTAAATTATACATAAGAGTTCCTCCATTATACCAATTCATATTATTAGAATTATTTACAACATTATCACCATTTAAAGCAGAAATTGGAACAAATCGTACATCATGAATATCTAATTTTGAAAAGAAATCCTGATAGTTTTGTACTATTTCATTATAAACTGACTCTGAATAATCCACTAAATCCATTTTATTAATACATATGATTAAATGGGGGATTTTCAAAAGTGAAGCAATAAAACTATGTCTTTTAGTTTGTTCTAATATACCCTTTCTTGCATCTATTAGTATTAGTGCTAAATTTGCAGTAGAAGCACCAGTTATCATATTTCTAGTGTACTGTATGTGACCTGGTGTGTCGGCAATTATAAATTTTCTTTTAGGAGTAGAAAAATACCTATATGCAACATCAATAGTAATTCCTTGTTGTCTTTCTGACTTTAAACCATCTGTTAAAAGAGAAAGGTCTATATAATCAAATCCTTTTTTTTTACTAGTCTTTTCAATAGATTCTAACTGATCAACGTAAAGAGATTTAGAATCCAATAAAAGTCTTCCAATAAGGGTGCTTTTTCCGTCATCAACGCTTCCAGCTGTAGTAAATCTTAAAATTTGAATTTCATTATTCATAATTTAAAAATATCCTGTGATTTTCCTGTCTTCCATTGCTGATTCACTTCTTTTGTCATCTGCTCTTGTTCCACGTTCAGTAGTATTTATTAAAGAAATTTCATTAATAACTTCTTTAATATTTGAAGCTGTTGATTCAATAGCACCAGTGATGGTCATATCTCCACATGTTCTGTACCTAACAGTCATTTGTTTTATTTGTTCACTTTCTTTTAATTTTACATAATCTGATTTGGCTAATATCATATCATCTCGTATTATACATTCCCTTGTGTGGGAAAAATATAAACTTGGCAATTCTAAATCTTCTTTATTAATATAATTCCAGACATCTAACTCAGTCCAGTTAGATAGTGGAAATACCCTAAAATGTTCTCCATGAGATTTGTAAGAATTAAATAAACTCCAAAGTTCTGGTCTTTGATTTTTTGGAGTCCATTGTCCAAATTCATCACGATGAGAAAAAAAACGCTCCTTTGCCCTAGATTTTTCTTCATCTCTTCTAGCTCCACCAATAGCAACATCGAAATTATATTTATCAATCATTTCTAAAAGAGTAATTGTTTGAATTGAATTTCTGGAAGCATTAGCTCCTTTTTCTTCAATAGAAGGATCTTTATTAATACTATCTTGAACATATCCAACTACTAAATCTAGATTCATTTCTGAAATAAGATTATCTCTAAACTCTAAAGTTTCTGGGAAATTATGCCCAGTATCAACGTGCAATAATTTAAAAGGAATTTGAGCTGGATAAAAAGCTTTTTTAGCTAAGTGAGTTAAAACAATAGAGTCTTTTCCACCTGAAAATAATAATACAGGATTATCAAATTTACTAGCTACTTCTCTAAGTATAAAAATAGCCTCAGCTTCTAACTCATCAATATGGTTTAAATAATACTTATTCATTTACAATTGTAAGTTTATCTTTAATTAATGCATATATGGTTTCAATTGTGTCTTCTAGTGTGTTAGATTCTGATATTTCAATATCAAATGATTTGGGTATTTCATATTTAGAATCAATACCTGTCATACTTTTTATTAAACCAGATTTTGATTTTCGATATAGACCTTTTGGATCTCTTTCAATACATGTTGCTAAACTGGTATTTACAAATACCTCTAAATAATTATATTTTCCTACAATCTCTTTTACTAAATCTCTATCTTTTTGAAAAGGAGTTATAAAGGATGCTAAAACAACATTACCAGCATTCATTAATATTTTAGATACCTCTGCTACTCTTCTAATATTCTCAGATCTATCTTCATCAGAAAAACCTAAATCTTTGTTTAATCCATTTCTAACACTATCTCCATCAAGAGTGAAAGTATTTATTTTTTTAGTGTTTAATAACTCCTCTAAACTATTACAAATAGTAGACTTTCCAGAACCAGATAATCCTGTAAACCACACAACAAAAGAATTATGTTTGTTTAAATTATTTCTAGACTTTTGATCTATTTTAAAATTATATTGGTCTGTGTTAATCAAGTGAGATATTTTTTACAAGTCACGAATATAAGAAACAACGTGAAAATCTAATAAAAAGTATTTGAATAAGTAAAAAAACTATTTGTTATTCTCCCATGTCCAAGCAGTCTTTAAAGCAGATTCAAAACTCATCACTGGAAACCAATTTAGCTCTTTATTAATTTTTGAGTTATTCGAATATATCTCTTCTACATCACCAGCTCTTCTTGGACCAATTTTGTAAGATATTTTTATATCATTAACTTTTTCAAAAGAGTCTACCACTTCTTGAACACTAACACCTTTTCCAACTCCAATATTATAAGCTGTTTTAATTTTTTTACAATTTAGAATATGATTAAGTGCAGCTACATGTGCTTTAGCGAGATCTACAACATGAATATAATCTCTTACACAAGTACCATCAATAGTTTTATAATCGTTACCAAATATTTGCATAGAATCTCTTTTACCACTCGCCACTTCACACATAATTGGAACTAAGTTATTGGGCTTATCTGCAGAGCAATCTCCAATTAAACATGTCTCATGTGAACCTACAGGATTAAAATATCTGAGAGAAATACTATTAATATCCGCTCCATCAATTAATTTTTCACATAACTGTTTAGTTTCACCGTAGGGTGATTCTGCTTTTTTAAATGGAGCTAATTCACTAACCGGTAATATTTCAGGAATTCCATACACACATGCAGATGATGAGAATACAATATTATCAAGCTCATATTTTTTCATCATACTCAAAATAATATTTAGAGATCCAATGTTATTATCGTAATATTTTTTAGGTTCTCTCACAGATTCCTCTACAGCTTTGAATGCAGCAAAATGTATCACAGCTTCTATATTATTTTCCAATTTAAATAACTGATTCATTTGATTTATATCAGTGCAATCAAATTTGTAAAAGGCAACTTTATCTTTAATGATTTGTTCAATACCTTCAATATTTTTAATTGATGAATTCGAAAAATTATCTACTATAATTGGTCTATAACCTGAATTATATAATTCTATAACTGTATGAGAGCCTATATAGCCAGCTCCACCAGTTATTAAAATATTTTTTCTTTTCATTTAAAAAAGGATTTTATTTTTTCAATAATGAAATCTTGACTAGTTTTTTCAATATCGGCACAAATGGGTAGAGACAAACATGATATTGCTAATTCCTCAGTATTTACTATACTAGTTTTTGAATGCTCATTAAAAGCCTTTTGCTTATGAACTGGAATCGGATAATAAACCCGAGTCTCAATTCCATTTTGATCTAAATATTTCATTAAATCATCTCTTTTACCGTTTTGAACTTTTAAAGTGTATTGATGAAAAACATGAGAAGAGTTTTTATTTAACTCAGGAATAATTAATTCTTCAACAGAGCTAAAAGCATTGTTATAATTCTCAGCTATTTGATTTCTAGCCTTATTATAATCATTCAAGTACTTTAATTTAACATTCAACACCTCTGCCTGAATCGAATCTAATCTGGAATTAATTCCGATAATATCATGGTGATACTTCTTTGACTCACCATGGTTAGAATACATTTTAATTTTCTGTGCTAAATCATCATTATTGGTAAAAATTGCCCCACCATCTCCATAAGCACCTAGATTCTTAGTTGGGTAAAAAGATGTAGTCCCAATATCCCCCATGGTACCTGTATGTTTTTTTTCTCCATTAGAAAATGTATATACGCAACCTATCGCCTGAGCATTATCTTCAATTACTTTTAAATTATGTTTTTTTGCCAAGTTAAGTATGGGTTCCATATCACAGGATTGACCATACAAGTGAACTACAACAATAGCTTTTGTCTTTTCAGTGATAATTGGCTCAATAAATTCAGCAGTTACATTAAATGTATTCGGATCAACATCACAAAATACAGTTTTAACTCCTAGAATTGCAGCAGCCTCAGCTGTGGAAATATAAGTCCATGACGGACATATAATTTCATCACTAGATTTTAATCCTAATGCCATATAGGCAATTTGTAATGCATCTGTTCCATTGGCACAAGGAATAACATGCTTTACATTTAAAAAATTAGATAAATTTTGACTAAACTCTTTTACAATAGGTCCATTTATAAACTTACCTTTTTGTAATGAATTAATAATATTTTGATTTATTTCGTCCTTAATCTTTTCATACTGACCAGCTAAATCAACCATCAAAATTTTTTTATCACGCATTTTTTAACTTAAATTATTTCTAACTAAAATGGATATTGTTTTTCCATCTGCCTTTCCAGCTAATTTTCCAGACACTACTCCCATTACTCTACCCATGTCTTTCATGCCTTCAGCTCCTAAACTAGAGATGGTTTCTTTAACAACAATTTCAATTTCAGATTCTGACATAGCAGCAGGTAAAAATTTACTAATAACTTCTACTTCCTCTAATTCTGGCTTAGCTAAATCTTCTCTGTTTTGTTTACTAAATATATCGGCACTATCCTTTCTTTGCTTCACCAGCTTTTGAAGTAATTTCATTTCGTCTTTCTCGCTCATCTCAGATGAACTGCCAGTTTCTGTTTTTTGAATAATTATCGCAGACTTAACTGCCCTTAACGCTCTTAATGCAACTTGATCCTTAGATCTCATGGCCTCTTTCATTGCACTCATAATATCTTGTTCTAAACTCATAATTAAATTATTTTAAAATGTTTATTAATCTACGTTGTCATGTAAGAACGAATTATTTGTTCTTAATTGTATGTCATCGTTTTCATCTAAATTTAAAGTTAACCTAGATTCATTATTTTCAGATGAATGACTTACCTCTTCTAAATCAATTCCATGTCGTTTATAAGCGGGTTCTTTTTCAATATCATCTATTTTTGAGTTATTAAATTTATAATTAAACTCTTTCATTTTAAGTCTTCTTTCTTTTGATCTTTGCATTTGCAAATCAGCTATTGGACTATTTAATGGGTCAATTATTTTTTCTTTTTCTACAGAAGAAACTAGCTCTAGTTTATCTTCTGTCTCTTTTTTAATTAACTCCATTTCAAAGTCTTCTTCAACCAATACATCTATTTCTGAATCATCACTATTTTCTTTTATTAGTGGCTCCACGACTATGTGATCATTAAGTTCATGTATAATATCCCCTTCGTCATTCGACTCTTCTGTACTAACAACTTCTATATAATCTACTACTTCAATTTCATTTACATTTACCATAGAAGTCTCTTCAGTTTCTTCATCATTTGTCAAAATCTCTTCTTTATTTTTGGAAGAATCATCAAAGAGTGACCAATCAAAGGTTGGAGATAAATCTTCGTCACTCATCTCATCCGATGGATTCTCAATTTCAAATTCTTCTTCCTTATCTTCAATCTCATCACTACTTACTAATTCGTAAGAATCTACTTCAATACTTTTTATATTATCATTTGTAACCAGAATGTCTTCAACAACATCTATTTGTTCATCTTCTAATACATGAACTATTTTTGCTGGCTCATTGTTATCTAAATTCACTTCTGGTACTTTAACATCTGGCTCCTTTTGATTAAACAAATTACTTTCCTCTTCCTCTAACTTATGAACTACTTTTTGAGGTTCAGTATTAGAAATTTCATCTTGCTGATCAATATTAAAGCCAGTTGCAATAATAGTTACAGAAATAGATTCCTCTAAAGAACTATCATCTCCTACACCCATTATGATATTAGCTCCATGACCTGCCTGCTCTTGAATGTGATCATTAATTTCTCCTATTTCGTCAATAGTTATTTCTTCATTACCAGAAACAATTAAAAGAAGAACATTTTTTGCACCTGTAATTTTATTATCATTTAAAAGTGGAGAGTCTAATGCTTTCATTATTGCTTCTTGCGCTCTATTACTACCTGATGATATAGCTGAACCCATGATAGCAGTTCCACTGTTACTTAGAACTGTTTTAGCATCACGTAAATCAATATTTTGAGTATAGTGATGCGTTATAACTTCAGCTATCCCTTTTGATGCTGTAGATAATACTTCATCAGCTTTAGAAAAACCAGCCTTAAAGCCTAAATTCCCGTAAACATCACGTAGTTTATTATTATTAATCACAACCAAGGAGTCTACATGTTCTCTTAGTGTTTCAATACCAATTTGAGCTTGATCATTTCGAATTTTTCCTTCAAAACTAAACGGCATAGTAACAATACCAACAGTTAAAATATCCATTTCTTTGGCCATTTGCGCTATTACAGGAGCTGCTCCAGTACCTGTTCCACCACCCATACCAGCAGTTATAAAAACCATTTTAGTATTTACATTTAGCATGTTTTTTATATCCTCTGCGCTTTCTATCGCTGCTTTGGATCCTATCTCAGGGTTTGCTCCCGCACCTAACCCTTCAGTTAAGTCAATTCCAAGTTGGATTTTGTTAGGTACTCCACTATTGTTTAGTGCCTGTGCATCTGTATTACAAATTACAAAATCTACCCCCTTAATTCCTTGCTTGAACATATGGTTAATGGCATTACTTCCACCTCCACCTACTCCAATAACTTTTATTACATTAGATTGATTTTTTGGTAAATCAAATGCTATTCCTAAGTCTATATTATCGTTCATATCTTTAATTTTTTATTATTCTGCGTTATCTAAAAAGTCTTTTAATCTATCTGTTAATTTATCTAAAAATGATGTGGTTGGTTTGGGGGGCTTCGGAGGTGGCTTAATTCCTTCTTCATCCCCGGTTTCATTTAATTCCACAGAATCATCACTAATTGAAGTTTCATCCAAATTATCTTCTAATAGTTGTTTGTCTATTCTCTGTAATCCATCCATTACTAAACCTACTGAAGTTGCAAACAGTGGGCTAGTAATTTCTTTATCGCTATCTCCTGCCAAATGTTCATTCGGATAACCAACTCTCGTATCCATTCCTGTGATATATTCCACTAATTGTTTAAGATGTTTTAATTGACTTCCACCACCTGTTAATACAATTCCAGCTATAAGTTTTTTCTTTTGCTCTTCATGACCATAATTTTTTATCTCCACATAAACCTGTTCTATAATTTCAACAACTCTAGCGTGTATAATTTTAGAAAGGTTTTTGAGTGTTATTTCCTTGGGGTCTCTTCCTCTTAAGCCAGGAATTGAAACAATTTCATTGTCCTTGTTTTCACCAGGCCATGCAGACCCAAACTTAATTTTTAATAGTTCTGCTTGTTTTTCAATTATTGAACAACCTTCTTTGATATCTTCTGTTATAACATTACCACCAAACGGAACAACTGCAGTGTGCCTGATAATACCATCTCTAAAAATAGCTAAATCTGTTGTTCCACCACCAATATCTATTAAAGCTACTCCAGCCTCTTTTTCTTCACTACTTAAAACAGCATTTGCGGATGCTAGTGGCTCTAATGTTATTCCTTCTAAATCAAGTCCAGCACTTTTGATACACCTACCGATATTTCTAATCGAAGAAACTTGACCTACGACTACATGAAAATTAGCTTCTAATCTACCTCCATACATACCGATTGGCTCTTTGATCTCTGCTTGTCCATCAACTTTAAATTCCTGAGGAAGAACATGTATAATCTCTTCTCCGGGCAGCATAACCAATTTATGTACTTGATTAATAAGTCTCTCTATATCTCCCTCATCTATAACTAATTCAGAGTTTGCTCTAGTTATATAGTCACTATGCTGAAGACTTCTAATGTGTTGACCTGCTATTCCGACTGTAACAGAGCTGATTTTTTCACCAGATGATTGTTCTGCTTCTTGGATAGCCTGCTGAATAGATTGAATTGTTTGTGTAATATTATTTACAACTCCTCTATGCACTCCCAAACTAACAGACTTTCCTTGACCTAAAATTTGAGTTTTATCAAACTCATTTTTTACTCCAGACATTGCTACAATCTTAGTTGTTCCTATATCTAAGCCTACTGAAATTTTATTTTCATTCATAATCTAAATTTTAACACAAACAACTTGATTGTCAAATTGTAAGTTGATTACACTATATTTATTTAATATTTGATTAGCTGAAGCATTTATATAAAATGCTTTAAAATTTTTAATTTTTAAGTCAAGATTATTTAGTTGACCAATCAGTATTTTAAATCTATAATCTCTTAACTTGATACTAAAATTACTGTTACTATCTATCAATATTTCTGTAGCACTTTGGCTTAGAAATTTATCATTCTTTATATAATTAGTTAATTTATAAATTAGATCTAATTGATCTTGGGTGTTTGCGTAACCCTTAATCACTGGCACTCTTGCAGAATAATATTTGGACTTTGGCATTACAAGTCCGTCTTCGTCAAGATAAGATTTGTTATCTATAAATCTAGCTATTGGCTTTCTCTGTTCAATATCAATAATCATGGTCCCGTTAACGTCTATAAATACATCAGATTTTCTAACTAATTCAATTTTATTTAATTCAAATTCTAAAGCTTTTGGATGAACTGAGGATTTACGGATATTTTTAGTAGTTATTATTTTTGTAACAGCACTTTTAATAGAATCTTTTGTTATAAATAAATTATTAGAATTATCAAGATAAATATCTATTTTACTGATATCTCTTATATTATTTACAGAAATAGTACTGTAAAATAACCCGGAGATTAATACCAGTAGAAAAAATAACTTTATTTGCATCCAATTAATTCGCATACTCAAGTAATTGTTTTTTTATTTTAATTGCTTTAGAACCAATATTTCCAGCTCCAAGAGTCAAGTTTATTTTCATTTTACAATCATATATTTCTTTATCTAGGTCCTGTAATTTTACACTCTTTTTTACCTTCGATGTTATCTTAGACAATAGCCAATTTGCATTTACTCCATCAATTGGTAATTCTCTCGCTGGGTATATATCTAAAATAAGTACAGTATGAAACCTTGATAATATTGAAGCAAATTCTTCAATAAAATCTCTTGTTCTAGTATATAAATGCGGTTGAAAAGCAACAAGATAATTTTCGTTAGGATAAGACTCTACAAGAGAATCATAAATTGCGCTAATTTCTTCAGGGTGATGTGCATAATCATCTATATACACTAAATCTTTATTATTAATATGAACTGAATATCTTCTTTGAACTCCTTTAAAAGTGTGTAAAGCCGATTTTAAATCTTCTATCTTACAATTTAATTTAAAGGCTATAATAATCGCTGCTAAAGCATTAGATAAATTATGTTTACCTGGGTAATTAAAATTAAAATTTGGATATAATTTATTAGCAATACAAAGATCAAAACTATACGAACCATTACTTAAAACAATGTTTTGAATATTAAATTCGGAATCTTTATTAAAACCATATTTATCTCCTTTTAAACTGAGCTGTTCGCTTACAATTAAAAGTCCATTTGGCACTATTTTATTTATAAATAAATTGAAAGTGTCTTTTAAATCATCTATGTTATTATAAATATCTAAATGATCCGCATCAATAGATGTAATACATGCAATATTTGGCTTTAATGTTAAAAAAGACTTGTCAAATTCATCTGCTTCAACCACATATATGTCTTTTCCATTTGCAATTAAGTTAGAATTATAATTTTCAGAAATACCTCCTAAAAATGTAGTGGCTGATTTGTTACAATATTTAAGTAAATGTCCTAGAATGCTGGTCGTAGTTGTTTTACCATGGGTACCAGCAATAGCTACACAAAAACTAGAGTTAGCAATTAAACCTAGAGCCTCAGATCTTTTTATAACTACAAAGTCATTTGAAATAAAATAATCTAGTATTTTTAAAGATTTAGGAATTGCAGGAGTATATATAACAAGGGTATTAGTCTTATTAATATATTCTTTATCTAACCCAGTGAGAAGATCATTATAAATAATTTCAACTCCTTTAGATTCTAAATTATTAGTATTAACAGATTGTAGTTTATCGTAACCGCTCACATTTTTGTTTTCAAGCACAAAATAATTAGCTAAGGCGCTCATCCCTGATCCACCAATGCCAATAAAATATATGTTTTTGTACTTATTTAATTCCATTATAACAGTTTTTCTATTTCGTTAACAATATCTGTTGTAGCATTTTGTTTCGCATTTTTTATTATACTATTTGAAAGTTCTAATTGAAGCTTTGTGTTATTAATTAAGTCGGTAAATAACTTGACGAAATCTGTCTCCAAATTCTTTTCTTCAATTAATAATGCAGCATTTTTATTTACTAAAGTTTTAGCGTTTTTATATTGATGATTTTCCGCAACGTTTGGAGATGGGATGAAAATAACTGGCTTACCTACTATACATAACT
>Ga0209532_1000186_pt1 | contig 56809 bp, 65 predicted proteins | sample COG_02_FD_184746 | JGI IMG/M metagenome (GOLD analysis project Ga0209532, IMG submission 184746) | Pelagic Microbial community sample from North Sea - COGITO 998_met_02 (SPAdes) (version 2) | ecosystem: Environmental > Aquatic > Marine > Neritic zone/Coastal water | place: Helgoland, sampling... | reverse complement strand
GACATAGGGCCTGAATTTGCCGTCAGTACTGCGCGCAGCAAAACCCCACAACGCACCAGCCATAAAGCAAAATATGATTGTCGTATATGTGACCATCAATCGACCAGCGTGTGTCCCAAGATTGTCGCGCAAAAATTGATCCAAGGAATCGGAGTGACGCGCGATGAGTGCCAAAAAAATTGGTGCCAAAAGGATTGCGGCGAGGAATTTTGGCGCACGCGGGATCATGCAGTTTGACGCAAGACACGCGGGACTTTGAATTCCACGTTTTCCACGGCGGTTTCCACGATTGTTTCTGTGACATCAAAGCGATCTGTGAAGGCTGTGATGACTTCGTTTATCAAAACTTCGGGTGCAGAAGCGCCAGCGGTTATGCCGATGGATTTTGCGCCCTGTAAAGCGCGCCAATCGATGTCTGTGGCACGCTGTACGAGTTGAGAATATGCGCAACCTGCGGATTTTCCGACCTCGACCAAGCGTTTGGAGTTAGATGAGTTTGGTGCGCCGATGACTAACAGGGCGTCGACCAATGGGGCGACCGCTTTGACGGCTTCTTGGCGGTTGGTGGTGGCGTAGCATATGTCTTCTTTGTGGGGGCCGACGATTTTTGGGAAACGCGCCTGTAATGCGGCGACGATTTCGATTGTGTCATCCACCGACAATGTTGTTTGGGTGATATAGGCCAGTTGATCCGGGTCGCGTGGTGTCAAACACGCGACATCCGCTGGCGTTTCGACCAGCAACACTTCGCCGTTTGGTAACTGTCCCATGGTGCCGATGGTTTCGGGGTGGCCATCGTGGCCAATCATTACCATTTGCAATCCGTTTGCGTGATGGCGTTCTGCTTCGATGTGGACTTTAGATACCAGCGGGCAGGTGGCATCGACGAAGACCATTTCGCGTGCCTGTGCGGCGGCAGGAACTGATTTTGGCACGCCGTGGGCAGAAAAAATCACGGGGCGATCATCGGGGCATTCATCCAGTTCTTCTACGAACACTGCACCTTTGGCGCGCAGGTCATCCACCACGTATTTATTATGGACTATTTCATGGCGCACGAACACAGGGGCACCCCATTTTTCAAGCGACATTTCCACGATTTTAATTGCACGATCGACGCCGGCGCAAAATCCGCGTGGCGCGGCAAGGTATAGGTTCAGTGCTGGTTTTGTCATGGCGTTGTTTTAAACCGCGAAGGTCGAATTACACAATGGGTTTTGCGCAATCAGGCGAAGATCATTAAAACGCCGAAAATCATCATGCCGATTCCTGATATGCGTTGCATCCAATGTAGTTGAAGTTTTGCTGACTTTGCAGTGTAGGCTCCGATGCCAGCGTAGATCGCGATTGCGACCAATTCAAAAGCTAGAAAAATCAAACCCAAGATGCTGTAGCTGACGGCGTAGTTGTTTGTATCAACGAAAGAGGGGATGAAAGCGGCGAAAACCAAAATGGCTTTCGGATTGGCCAATGCTGTCATTGCTTCGCGTTTCATTGCCTTGGACATTGGAATATCTTGGGCTGTGATTGTTGTGTCCTTCACTATGAGAGAATCGCGAAAGACAGTGTAGCCAATCCAAGTAAGATATGCAGCGCCAAGTAATTTGAGTATTGTGAAGAGGATAGGGGATGTTGATAAAATAATGCCGAGCCCAAGCGCAGATAAAGCAATCATAATTGCAAAAGATACGATGCGCCCAAAGCTTGCTACCCATGCGAAAAGCACGCCTTTTTGAACGGCGTTGTTAATAGCCATAAGGTTATTTGGCCCAAACGCCATGTTCACAGCAAAACACGCTGGTGCGTATAGTAAGTAATTTTCCATAGGAAGCGTCCTGAGTGCGGGCAAAATTAAAGCCCTATCGATTATGATAGAGCTTTAATCGTTCTCGTTCTGTCGAAGTGCGACAGATTATTCGGTTGTTTCGACTTCGCTGTTGGATGTCTGCGCATAGGTCCCTTCGGGACGTGGCGGACGGCCAACGACATCACGCAATTCATCAAGTTCGATAAAGTTATCGGCCTGACGACGTAAATCGTCGGAAATCATAGGTGGTTGTGAACGGATTGTTGAAACAACTGAAACGCGCACACCTTGGCGTTGAAGTGATTCAACCAATGGACGAAAATCGCCATCGCCGGAAAATAACACGATATGGTCGACATGCGGTGCTAATTCCATCGCATTCACGGCCAGTTCGATGTCCATGTTTCCTTTCACTTTGCGACGGCCCATGGAATCAGTGTATTCCTTGGCTGTTTTCGTCACCATTGTGAAACCGTTATAGTTCAACCAGTCCACCAATGGGCGGATGGGTGAATATTCTTCGTTTTCTAACAAAGCAGTATAATAAAACGCGCGCAGTAATTTGCCCCGTCTCATAAATTCTGTTCTTAGAAGCTTGTAGTCTATATCAAAATCTAACGCTTTAGCTGCTGCATAAAGGTTGGATCCATCAATAAAGAGCGCCAATCGCTCGTCACGATAAAACATTATATTTCCTTTTTATAAAGCTTCGTCGACAAAAACGTCGGTTGCGTGTTAGACGAGGACGGGTCGAAGAAGCTGGTGCACAATAACCACAGAATGGGAATGATCAATAGTAAATGTTAACCCGTAATCAAAACAAAATCCTTATCGCATTAGGGTCAAATGTATCCGTAAATTTGACGGAATCTCTGGCTGTGGTTGCGGAATCAATTCAACTATTATCAAATAAAACAATCGAAATATCAAGTAAAAGTAAGTACTATCAAACACCTGCCTTTCCAAACGGCGCTGGGCCCAATTTTATAAATTGCGTTTTAGCCGCCGAAACTGAATTGGCGCCCGAGCAATTATTGGAAAGATTCCATGAGATCGAGGCAATTTTAGGGCGAACGCGGAACAAGCGTTGGGAACAACGCGTTATTGATATTGACCTATTAAACTATGAAAACTTGATTCAGCCTAATGAAAAGATTGTGAGTGATTGGATCGGCATGGCGTTGCCAGATCAGATGGAACAGACCCCATCGCAGTTGATATTGCCACATCCGCGCATCCAAGACCGCGCATTTGTATTGGTGCCTATGGCGGATGTAGCCCCTGAATGGTGCCACCCAATGTTGGGCCATACGACGTTGCAAATGCGCGATGCCTTGCCCGCTGAATTGATAGATGAAGTAAGGCAATATCTGATTGAAATCTGATTGATCTGCCCTTGCCATTGGTGAAAAAACACCTTAATGCTCGGCCCTTGTTGATATCCTTATATTTTGGAGTTTCCAGATGGCACGTGTAACAGTTGAAGATTGCGTAGATAAAGTTCCTAATCGTTTTGATTTGGTCATGCTTGCGGCACACCGTGCGCGTGAAATCGCGTCTGGTTCAGAATTGACCGTTGCGCGCGACAACGACAAGAACCCAGTTGTTGCCCTGCGTGAAATCGCTGAGGAAACATTGACGGCGGCTAGTCTGCACGAAGCAGCAGTTCAAAGCCACCAAACACAAATCGAAGTTGACGAGCCAGAAGAAGACGAAATGGCGTTGTTGATGGGCGGTGGTGATGATCAACCAGGTGACGACATGAACGACGAAAACTTGTTGCGCGCGTTGATGGAAGCACAAGAAGTTAAGTAACGTGCAAGGGCTGACGATGGAGCCACTTTTATGATCGAAGTTGAAACGCTGATTGATCATGTTCGCACGTACAACCCAAAGACAAATGAACAACTGATCCGCAAGGCATATGCTTTTGGCTTGCGCTCACATGATGGGCAGACACGCCATTCAGGCGAGCCCTATTTCACACATCCGATTGAAGTTGCTGTTATTCTGGCCGGTCAAAAGCTGGATGATGCGACGATCATCACGGCATTGTTGCATGACACGATCGAAGATACCGAGGCGACTCATGAAGAGGTTGCCGGCATTTTTGGCGAAGAGATAGCGCAACTGATTGATGGTGTGACCAAGCTGACAAATCTAGAGCTGTCGTCCGTTCAAGCCAAGCAGGCTGAGAATTTCCGCAAACTATTGTTAGCGATGTCACAAGACTTGCGCGTCTTACTGGTTAAACTGGGCGACCGGCTGCACAATATGCGCACGATCAAACATATGCGCAGTGAAAAGCAAATTAGCAAAGCGCGTGAGACTATGGATATTTTTGCGCCTTTAGCGGGTCGCATGGGTATGCAGTGGATGCGCGATGAATTGGAGGACCTGGCGTTTAAGGTTTTAAACCCAGAAGGCCGCAATTCTATTATTCGTCGCTTTATTACATTGCGCGATCAGTCAGAAGATTTGATCCCATCCATTTTGAAAGATATCCGCACGTTGTTGTCGACCCATTCTATCGAGGCGAGCATCACAGGGCGCGAGAAAAAGCCGTATTCAATCTGGCGTAAGATGGAAGAAAAGCAACAAAGCTTTTCGCGTCTGTCAGATATTTATGGCTTTCGGATTATCACGGAACATGAAGATGATGTTTACCGCGCGTTAGGTGCGGTGCACCAACGTTGGACTGCTGTGCCAGGTCGTTTCAAGGATTACATTAGTTCGCCAAAATCAAACGGGTATCGTTCGATCCACACCACGGTGGCAGGGCGCGATGGTAAATTGGTTGAAATTCAAATTCGAACGCGTGAAATGCACGAAGTTGCCGAAGTTGGCGTGGCTGCGCATTGGGCCTACAAAGACGGCCGTCGTGCGGAAAATAGATTTTCCGTTGATCCGCTGTCATGGCTGAGTAATTTGGCGGATCGCATAAACACAGATGAAGACGATCACGAAGAGTTTTTAGAACATGTGAAATTGGAAATGTTTGCCGATCAGGTATTCTGTTTCACGCCAAAGGGTGATGTTGTGCAATTGCCGCGTGGTGCGACGCCGATTGATTTTGCGTTTGCTATCCATACGCGCATTGGGTCTGCGACGGTTGGGTCCAAAGTTGATGGTCACCGCGTTCCATTATGGACGCGTTTACGCAATGGACAATCTGTGGAAATCCAAACTGCTGTGGGGCAACGCCCACAAGCGACGTGGATCGATATCGTCAAAACGGGGCGGGCCAAATCGGCCATTCGCCGTGCTCTGCGCGAAGACCATCAGGCGGGTTACATAAAGCTGGGCCGTGAATTGGCACGTGTTGCGTTGGAACATGTGGGTAAAAAGGCGACCGATAAGGCGTTGAATACAGCGGCCAAAAAACTGGGCATGAAAGATCATAGCGAAGTTTTGTCAAAACTTGGTAGCTCGGAATTAACGGGTGTTGATTTGGTCAGCGCGTTGTATCCATCACTGTTACACGACAAAAGCGGTGAGATAAATCAGCCAGAGGCCAAAATTGTTGGTTTGGAAGCGGATCAAGTCGTACAAGCGGCAGCGTGTTGTCAGCCATTGCCTGGTGAACGTATTGTTGGGATCGGCACGCGGGGCAAAGGTGTGTTCGTTCATTCAATTCATTGTGATACTTTGATCGAGTATGAAGATCAGCCAGAGCGGTGGATCGATCTAAGCTGGACCAAAGGTCGCAGTGAAACGGTGAATAAAGTGACCATAGAGGTCACGATGGCCAATTATAGCGGTGTATTGGGCCGTATTTGCATACTTATTTCAGAACAAGACAGTAATATTGTCGATATGCATTTTAGTGATCGTAAACAGGATTTTTACCGTATTGCGATTGATATAGAGGTACGAGATGTGGAACACCTGTCCAATATCGTCACCGCAGTTGAGGCTGATTCGGATGTTGCACAAGTTCTGCAATCTCGCCGCCACCAAATGACACTTAAGACTTAATTTTTGCCAACGAAGGTTATCGAACCGTCCGATGTTTAAACGCCGTAATCCACTGTCTTATTGGGCCTGGTTCAAAGAGGGGTTTTATCCCCGTGCTGGATGGCGTCGTGCGATCAATTACGTTGGTCACCGACTAAAACGTTTGCCCGACAGCCCGCATCGCATCGCGCTTGGGTTTGCCTGTGGTGCGTTTACAAGTTTCTCGCCTTTCTTTGGGCTGCATTTTTTCTATGCTATTTTGCTGGCGTATGTTTTTCGCGGCAATATTCTGTCAGCGTTGATTGGGACGTTTTTTGGCAATCCCATTACTTTTCCAATTATTGGTGTCGTCAGTTATCGTACTGGTTTGTTTTTGTTGGGCATGGGCCCCGAAGAAACGGCATGGCGGAAAATTCGCCATGGGTTTAGCGAAGCCTTTGGTAGTATGTGGAGCGGCGTAAAGCACATGTTTGGCTATGGCCCAACGATGTGGGATGGATTTGTCGAGTTTTTCCACAGTGTATTTGTGCCGTATTTCGTAGGTGGCTTGATCCCTGGCTTTATTGTTTCCGTAACAATTTACTTCGTGTCAAAGCCGTTGGTGCGCGCATACCAAGCGCGTCGTAAGGGCCGTTTGATGGATAAAATCAAAGAAATTCGCGAAAAACGCGAAGCCGAGGCCGCAGCACGCGAAGCAGCGAAAGAAGTGTCCAAAAATGACGTTTCTGGGGCTGACGATACCTAATTTTCTGTTTAGCCTGTGGTTAATTAAAGGAGCTTCGTGATGTCGAAAACTATTCAAAACAATTTGCGTTTAGGTGTGAATATAGATCACGTGGCAACAGTGCGTAATGCGCGAGGCGGGCAGTATCCCGATCCATTGCGCGCGGCTCTGTTGGCGCAAAATGCGGGTGCGGATGGGATCACTGCGCATTTGCGTGAAGATCGCCGACATATTACGGACACTGACATCGAAGCATTGATGACAGGTTTGAATGTTCCTTTGAATTTCGAGATGGCCGCAACAGATGAAATGCAGAAAATCGCGTTGCGCCATGTGCCGCATGCGGTTTGTATCGTGCCCGAAAAACGCGAAGAGCGCACGACAGAAGGTGGTTTGGAAGTTGCACGTGAAGAAAACAAGATTGGCGATTTCATTGCGCCATTACGTGAGGCGGGGTGTCGTGTGTCAATTTTCATTGCCGCAGATCGTCGCCAGATCGAAAGTGCGGCACGCATTGGTGCGCCTGTGATTGAATTACATACGGGTGCGTATTGTGATGCGCATGCAGAGGCGCGGTTCGCTGAACGAGACGCTGAATTAGAGAGATTACGCGAGATGTCAGCATTTGCGACTTCGTTGGGTTTAGAGGTGCATGCCGGTCATGGTTTGACGTTTGATTGCGTACAACCGATTGCTGCATTTCCAGAAGTGATGGAATTGAATATTGGACATTTCTTGATTGGCGAAAGTATTTTCATCGGTCTTGAAGGCGCGATAAAACAGATGCGTGAATTGATGGATCAGGCGCGAGGGTGACAGGTTTTGAGCTGGCATTGTTATGGCTGGCTTGGGCGCTGGCAGGCGGAAGCCCAGGGCCCGCGACATTATCCATTGCAGGAACGTCGATGACAAATGGACGCCGTGCGGGAGTAATTTTTTCCGCGGGCATTTTAGCGGGTTCCGCATTTTGGGGTTTGACCGCTGCCATGGGGATGAGCGCGGTTATGATGGCCAATGTTTGGTTGTTTGAGTTGGTGAAATATATCGGCGCAGCGTATCTGTTGTATTTGGCAGTGAAGTCGCTGCGTTCCGCATTCAGCCAAAAACGAGAGATTGCAAAGCGTGCTTATGGCGGAATGCCGCGCCAGATTTTCACAAAAGCAGCTTTGATCCATCTTACCAATCCCAAGGCAATTCTAAGCTGGGGTGCGATTTACGCAATTACAATGCCGGTGAATTCGACGGTGTTTGAATTGTTGGGCATGTTCATGTTCTTATTCAGTGCGTCCATAATCGTTTTCGTTGGTTATGCGTTTTTGTTTTCCACGGCACGCGTTGTTGCGATATATCAACGGATGCACCGTGTGTTTGAATTGGTCTTTGGCGGCTTTTTTGGCTTTGCCAGTATAAAGATTTTGACGGCCAAACTGCCTTAAGTGGGCAAGTGGCGTTGGCAATGATAGGTTGACTACGCGCTGTCATTGGCCCATTGAACATGCAAATGAAAATACAGGTTTAAAATGGCCAAAGCGCAAAAAAACGAAGACAGTATTGGTGAATTAATCAAAACTGTGGTTTACGCCCTGCTGATTGCGGGTGTGGTACGCACATTGTTTTTCCAACCATTTTGGATCCCATCGGGTTCGATGAAAAATACGCTACTTGTTGGTGATTTTATGTTCGTCAATAAAATGGCCTATGGTTATTCAAAATATTCATGCCCGTTTTCTGTATGCCCATTTTCAGGACGTATTTTAGGCAGCGAACCTGAGCGCGGCGATATCGTTGTGTTTAAGCATCCAGTGACGAAAGTTGACTATATTAAACGCCTGATTGGTTTGCCTGGTGATCGTGTTCAGGTGAAAGACGGCTTGGTGTATATTAATGGTGATGTAGCGCCCCAAGAAGATCTTGGAACTTTTGTTGAAACGTACGAAAGTCAAGGATCGTTGGGCGGGCGTCCATCGTGTACAAATAATCCGGCATTGGGCACTGATTGTATTAAGAAACTGGCCAAAGAAACATTGCCAAATGGCGTGGAGCATTTCGTATTAGATGTGCGTGATAAAACATCTGATCATACGTCTGTGTATACGGTTCCCGCAGGCAAATATTTCTTTATGGGTGATAATCGCGATAATTCTACTGACAGTCGATTTGCACAAATTTCACGTGGCGTTGGATTTGTACCGTTTGAAAACTTAATTGGGCGTGCAGATCGTGTGATCTTTTCGTCTGCGGGTAAGCGGATAATGTATTTCTGGACATGGCGTAGTGATCGTTTCTTTAAGGCTTTGAATTGAAGCCTTCTGCCGAACTGATCGCTTTTGCCAAACGGTTGGGGCATGATTTTCAACATCCTGAACTGTTGATTCAAGCAATGACGCATTCATCGCTGTCGTCAGCGACGCGTGGCGATAATCAGCGGTTGGAATTTTTAGGTGATCGCGTTTTGGGATTGGCCATAAGCGACGCGTTGTATCAAAAAGATACGGCTGCATCCGAAGGCCAATTGGCGCCTCGGTTTAATGCATTAGTGCGCAAAGAAACCTGCGCAGAGATTGCACAGATGATTTCATTGGGTGATGCGTTGAAAATGGGCCGATCAGAAATGATTTCAGGTGGCCGACGTAAAATGGCGATCCTAGGCGATGCGATGGAATCGGTGATCGGTGCAGTTTATTTGGATGCGGGATTTGATATAGCCCGTGCGTTGATCGTGCGGTTATGGTCAGATCATATCGAAAATGCCGCCGATGATGCGCGCGACGCAAAGACCACATTACAAGAATGGGCGCAGGCACGAAAGTTACCGCCGCCCAATTACACAGAAATGGCGCGTAAAGGCCCAGATCACGCACCAATATTTACGATTGAAGTTCGCCTTGAAACAGGGCAAAGCGCATCCGCGCAAGCAGCTTCGAAACGCGCGGCCAGTCAAGAGGCGGCCGCTGACCTTTTAGCCCAGTTAGAGAGCGAAACATGACAGAGACGAAATGCGGATTTGTAGCACTGATTGGCGAGCCCAATGCAGGTAAATCGACATTGATGAACCGCATGGTCGGCGCCAAGGTGTCCATCGTGACCCACAAGGTGCAAACGACACGTGCACGTATTCGCGGCATCGCAATGCAAGATAGTTCACAATTGATTTTTGTCGACACACCCGGGTTATTTAAAACACGACGCAAGTTGGACAAAGCAATGGTTGCAGCGGCTTGGACCGGTGCGGCGGATGCGGATGTTGTTGTTTTGCTGGTTGAAGCACACCGTGGGATTACGGATGGCGTTGAAATGATCCTTGAGGGTTTGGAAAAGCGCGACGTTAAGGGACAACGCATGGTTCTGGCGATTAACAAAATTGATCGCGTGCAATCCGAAGTTCTGTTGGCATTGACCCAAAAGTTGAACGAGCGCTTGAAGTTCGAAGAGACGTTTATGATCAGCGCTGAAAAGGGTTATGGCGTGCAAGTGCTGCAAGATTGGTTGGCTGTTAACTTGCCCGTTGGACCGTATTTGTATCCAGAAGATCAGATCGCCGATGTACCAATGCGCATGATTGCGGCGGAAATGACACGTGAAAAACTGATGCTGCGTTTGCACCAAGAATTGCCATACACGTTGACGGTTGAGACCGAAAAGTGGGACGAGAAAAAAGATGGATCTGTACGTATTGAGCAAGTGATCTATGTTGCCCGCGAAGGTCACAAAGGCATTGCATTGGGTCCAAAAGGCGAAACAATTAAAAGCGTTTCCATGGCATCGCGCACAGAGTTAGCCGAAATGATGGGTCGTGATGTGCATTTATTTTTGCAAGTGCGTGTGCGCCCAAATTGGGAAAACGAAGCCGAGCGCTATACTGAGATGGGCCTGAACTTCAAAGACACTAAATGACGCCACGTGTTACCACGGAATTTTGGATTTCTGCCTATCGCATGCGATTGCAATTGGCGGAAATCCCTGTGTTTATCACATCTAAAGGTGATGCAACTGCGGGCGCTGTGTTAGTAAAGCTGAACACGTTGGATGGAAATGCACGTGTGTTTCAGCGTTCGTATGACGTTGATTTTAATCGAGTTTGGACCGTTTTGTCTGAGGGCGATGAACGCGACGTCGATCATGCGATTTCTAATCAACGTGGGTTTGACCCTGACCTGTGGGTGATCGAGGTTGAAGATCGCGATGGGCGACATCTGCTGGACGATGAAGGTTTAAGCGGCTAGCGTAACCCAATGGATTGGTCTGGCGAAGGAGTGATTGTTTCAGTGCGAAAGCACGGCGAGAACTCTGTTATCATTGATGTATTCACCCGTGATCGTGGGCGCCATGCTGGTGTCGTACGTGGTGGTGCGTCGCGTAAAATGGCCGCAACTTTGCAACCTGGATCCCAAGTTCAATTGGAATGGCGTGCCCGTCTGGAAGAGCATCTGGGCAGCTATCGCGTTGAACCGCTGGAAAGCCGATCCGATTTGTTTGGTGATCGCGTGCGATTGTCGGCGCTTTCTGCAATTTGTTCGATGGTCTGCTTTGCCTTCCCAGAGCGAATGGCGTTGGAGAGTTTGTACGACAGCACCACCAAGTTAATGGATACGCTAAACGCCGATGGTGATTGGCGACCGCTGTATGCGTTGTGGGAATTACAGGTTTTGGAAGAGATGGGGTTTGGGTTGGATTTAACCGATTGCGCCGTGACAGGCGCGACCCAAGAGTTGGCATATGTTTCGCCACGGTCAGGGCGGGCGGTGAGCCGTTCTGGTGCGGGCGAATGGGCGGATCGATTGTTACCCTTACCCGATTTTTTGCGCAATGGATTTGATAGCGGAAGCGAAGCGGATGTTCTGGACGCATTGCGCACGACGGGGCATTTCATGGCGACTTGGTTGGCCCCAGCATTGGGTGACAAACCACTGCCTGATGCACGTGGGCGATTGATGACGCGATTGGAAAGAGGACAAGATGCAGAAGTTTGAAGTGATTTTAGATCGCGCGCAAAAGCGCAAAGGTGGGGCGAACTCGTTAGAGGCTTTGATGCCAGATGCGCCCGAAATTGATATCACCAAGATGGGTGATGATCGCATTTTATCGCAGTTTTCAAAGAATATTTTTCAGGCGGGATTTAATTGGTCAGTGGTTGAAAACAAATGGGCGGGCATTGAAGATGCGTTTCATGGTTTTGACATCGGGCGCAATGCGTTTATGTCGGATGATGATTTCGACGCACATTTGAAAGATGCGCGAAACATTCGATACGCCGCGAAGATTTTAGCTGTGCGTGACAATGCGATTTTTCTGAGTGATTTGGCCCAAGAACATGGAACGGCAGCGAAGTGTGTCGGCGAATGGCCGAGTTCCGATTTAGTCGGATTGTGGCAGATGATGAAAAGACGTGGAAATCGTTTGGGTGGCAATACTGGGCAATATGCATTGCGATTTTTGGGTAAGGATAGTTTCATTATGGGCCGAGATGTGGTGACTGCGTTGAATCTAGCGGGTGTTGTTGATGGACCCGTGACGTCAAAAGCGGCGCAGGCGAAAATCCAGAATGCGTTTAATGAATGGCATGCGCAGTCGGGCGAGAGTTATACCCGCATGAGCCGGATATTGGCGATGTCTGTAGGCGATTAGCACCAAGGATGTTGGAATAATAAAAGCTATTGGCGTTTGAAGGTTAGTATTGGGCCTGTGTCATCCGACAAAATCAAAGTTGTTTCACTGACTTCGGCCAAACGCGCAGACTGAAGTGTGGTGAAGTATTTGGTTTCTTCGGCCAAGTGAGGGCATGCCATTTTGGTGGATGCGATGGGGCCAGTTTCAAACCATGGTAGCGGTTTGGTTTGGCTGCCAAAGTATCGGTTGCAGGGTGCTTTACCTGCAATTTTTCCCTTTTCAGGGAAGGTTATTGTTATGTCGGATTCGGGGCGCGTTCCGTTAAGATAGGTCAACATCCAAACCGTATCGGTGTTGGTGTTGGTGTATCCAGTAATTGTTTCGTCAGCTTGGCAAGCGGTCATGGTCAGGGCCAGACATAAAAGGGTGCGTATCATGGTGCGAGAGTTGCAGAAATTTTGGCAAAAGAAAACCCAAGCCGAAGCTTGGGTTTTTAATAGCCGAATTTTGCTGATGCTTACTTTGGTTTGATCGCTTGAGCCAATACTTCGGTGCCTACGAAATTTTCGTATTGGGCGAAGTTGTCTGCGAACATTGAAACCAATTTTTCAGCGCTGGCATCATATGCATTTTTGTCTGACCATGTGCTGCGCGGGTCCAAAAGACCAGCATCAACACCAGTTAGTGCCAAAGGTACGTCGAAGCCAAAGTTATCATCTTTGCGGAATTTACCGTTGTTTAATGATCCGTTGAGTGCGGCAGTAAGCAATGCGCGGGTTGCTTTGATTGGCATGCGCGAACCAGTGCCGTATGCGCCACCTGTCCAGCCCGTATTGACCAACCAGCATGATGCGCCGTTTGCTGCGATTTTGTCACGTAGCAGCGCGCCATATACTTCGGGGCGACGTGGCATGAACGGTGCACCAAAGCATGTGGAGAATGTTGGCTGTGGTTCTGTCACACCGCGTTCTGTACCAGCAACCTTGGATGTGAAACCTGACAAGAAGTGATACATTGCTTGTTCGGGTGTTAGGCGCGCGATTGGAGGTAGAACACCAAAAGCATCGCATGTCAGCATGATGATGTTGTTTGGTTGACCACCAATTGCAGATTCAGACGCGTTGGAAATATAGTGCAACGGGTAAGCGCAACGCATATTTGCGGTCAGGCTGTCATCGTCGAAATCCAATTCCTTGGTATATTCGTCGTATACCATGTTTTCGATGACTGTTCCGAATTTATGCGTCGTGGCATGAATTTCTGGTTCCGCCTCGGCAGATAGATTGATTGTCTTGGCGTAACAGCCACCTTCGAAGTTGAAGGTAGTCGTGTCTGACCAACCATGTTCATCGTCACCCAAAAGGATGCGGTTTGGATCGGCTGACAATGTTGTTTTACCAGTGCCTGACAAGCCAAAGAACACAGCTGTGTCAGATGGATCACCAATGGCGTGGTTTGCAGAGCAGTGCATCGGCATGATGCCTTTTTCTGGCAACAAATAATTTAGAATTGAGAAGACTGATTTTTTGTTTTCGCCAGCGTATTCTGTGCCACCGATTAAGATCAGTTTTTGTTCCATAGAGATCGCAATAACAACGTCTGAACGACAGCCGTGTTTCGCAGGATCTGAATTGAATGTTGGACAGTTGATAACCGTGAAGCCAGGAGCGAATGTATCCAATTCTGTAGGCTCTGGCCGGCGTAACATCGTGCGGATGAATAAGCTGTGCCATGCTAATTCAGTGATGACACGTACATTAAGGCGATGTTCTGGGTCGGAGCCACCGAACAAATCTTGGACATAATATTCGCCGCCATTCATGTGGGCGATCATGTCTGCCTTTAGTTGATTGAATGCGTCGATTTCCATTGGCGGATTGTTTTCCCACCAAATGGTGTCTTTCACGCTGGGCTCGTTGACGACGAATTTATCTTTTGGGGAACGGCCAGTATATTTACCAGTAGTCACAAGGAAAGCACCACCGTTGCCAAGTTCACCTTCGTTGCGGCGGATCGCATGTTGGATCAGCGCTGGCTCTTGCAAATTGTAGTGGGCATTTTCGACACCAGAAATTCCGACATCTTGGAGAGTTTGGGAGGGGTTAACGCGTCCTGTGGTCATGTGATTTGCTCCTTGGTCAGCGTAGTAAAAATAGTGGCTATTTCGCGTTGATATAAACTGTGGGTATCACGGAGTCGACAGCCATTATGACGCTGGTGGCGCTAACAATTTGTAAGTTATGTATATAGTTGAAAAAGTGACGTTAGCTTTGTGATTGAAATGCGGCAACTCGTGTCTAAATACACTGGTATTGAACGCTGATTCATGCAATTTTAGTCCTTACACGTGAATATAGCGTGTCTTGGACGCAATGACTGAGTTGGCACGCACGTATATCGCAAAAAAGGGGGCTGTAGTAATGGCAATTATTGCACTGGTTGATGACGATCAGAATATCCTTACTTCTGTGTCTATGACACTGGAGTCGGAAGGTTTCGAAGTTCGCAAGTATAATGATGGACTGGAAGCATGGACAGATATGTCTAATGGAAACCTACCTGACTTGGCTGTGTTTGATATTAAAATGCCACGTATGGATGGTATGGATCTGCTGACCAAGGTTCGCCAAATTACACAAATGCCTGTGATTTTTTTGACATCCAAAGACGATGAAATTGATGAGGTTTTGGGTTTGCGAATGGGCGCCGACGATTACATCAAAAAAAAAACTGTTTTCACAACGTTTGTTGGTAGAGCGGATTAAGGCGCTGTTGCGCCGTGGTGTTGCGGATGAAAAGCCGATCGAAGAACGTGAACCCGAAGACGCACCCATTACACGTGGTAGCCTGGTTATGGATCCTATGCGCCATTCCGTTACATGGAAAGGCGAACCGGTTTCGCTGACGGTTACGGAATTCTTGTTGTTGCATTCTCTGGCTGTGCGCCCAGGGTTTGTCAAAAGCCGTGACCAGTTAATGGATTTGGCATACAGCGATCAAGTGTATGTCGATGATCGTACAATCGACAGCCGCATTAAGCGCCTGCGTAAGAAGATGCGTAATGCGGATAATGAGTTCGGTGCGATTGAGACGTTGTATGGCATTGGTTACCGCTATACCGAAGCGTAGATAAATGCGCCGTGTTCGTGAATTGGAATAATCAAATTGGCTGAGTCCGAAGAAAAGAAATCGAGCGACGGCTGGATTGGCGATCCCGATATGGTGTTGGCACAACACCCGCGTCGCGGCCGCTTTACTGGATTCCACAGCTTTAATCTGACGCGTCGGATATTTTTGGCGAATTTTATCGCGCTCGCGGTTTTATTGGTTGGGGCGGTGTTGGTTGGACAGCCACAAAGCCAATTCACCGATGCAGCCAAGGGGTATCTGTCCGACCAGGCCAATTTCCAACAGGCTGTATTGCAGCGTCGTTTAAGTGAAACGGATGGTGACAGTCATTACGCCATACTTGAAAATGCGGAAAAATCCCTTTTGCGACACGAAGGTTTGACGCTGGAAATTTATACAGATCAAATGGAGCTGGTGAGTCGGTCCAGCGCGGCCAGATTTCAATTTGAACCAACAGATATGCCGCTCGAAGAGGGAACAGTATCGTTGTGGACGAATTTGGCGCGCATCTTTGGCGCCGATAATCCAATTTCAGAAGCGCAAAATTTTGAACAATTTAATCGCACTTTGATGGAACGAGCAAACGGCGGAGAATTAGCACCTCATCAAACTGTTCTGCGTTCTGGTGATACCATTTTTGCTGTTGCGCGAACATTGAGCAAAAATGGAAACTTGGTTGGTTATCTGGTTATCCAAACACCGCGTAAACTGATTTCGGATTTATCGAGTGTCCGCACTAAAGCTTTGTTTGCTTTCTTCTTTGTTGCTGTTGGGGTCGCGTTGATGTTTGCGGCGGTATTGGCGCGCGCCATAACCAATCCGCTGAATGATTTGGCGCGTGCGGCGGAAATCGGCACTGCTGCCGATCTGGGGCCTGACGGCGCGCACAAAGCATTGATTCCGAACTTGGCTGGCCGCACTGATGTGATTGGACGTCTGTCCGGTGCCATGGCTGACATGACAAATGCGTTGTACGAACGCATTGCGACAAACGAGAGTTTTGCAGCTGACGTGGCGCATGAAATCAAAAATCCTTTGGCCTCTATGCGATCTGCAGTGGAAACCCTGCGTGTTGCAAAGGAAGGGAAGGGTAAGGCGGAACTGTTGGATATCTTGGAAATGGATGTGCGTCGGCTGGATCGTTTGGTGTCTGATATTTCAAACGCCTCGCGGTTGGACGCAGAATTGGTGAACGAAGAAACCCAACGGTTTATATTGACCAAAATGTTGTCCAATATTGTGGAGTTCCACCGTATGGAAGCGATCGATATTGGGATTGATTTGTTTTGGGAGGGCCCATCAAAACCAATTTACTTTGATGGATTAGAGGAGCGCTTGGCGCAGGTGTTTGTTAATCTGGTCACCAATGCGATTTCATTTTGCAAAGAGGGTGATGCCATTCGCGTTTGGTGCCGTATGCGCGGTAATCGTATATTGGCGGTCGTCGAAGACACCGGGCCTGGCATTCCAGAGGGTAGTTTAGAAGAGATTTTCCGCCGCTTTTATTCACAACGCCCTTCGGATGACTTTGGCAATCATTCAGGGTTGGGATTGGCGATTTCAAAGCAAATCGTAGAAGCGCATGGCGGCACGATTTGGGCTGAAAATATTCGAAAGTCCGAGGATTTGGATGAACCCGTGCTAGGCGCGCGGTTTATCGTTGGGTTTCCAATTTGAACCGCGCCCTTGATTTCGGCATTCAGCACGCATCATGTGTTGATTTTGACGGTAAGGGCGTTTTGATTTTGGGCAATTCTGGCAGTGGCAAATCCAGCCTTGCATTGGCGTGTATGAGTATTGGCGCAGTTTTGGTTGGCGACGATTATGTTGATTTGAATGTCCAAAATGGCTCTGTAATCGCGCGGCGACCACCAAATATTGCCGGTCTGATCGAAGTGGCGCGTGTTGGTATTTTTAATTGCAATTATATCGACAGTACGAAATTGGCACTGGCAATAGATATGTCACAATCAGAGGTAGATAGATTGCCACCGTGCAGACACATCACGTTACAAAGTTGTGATATTCCCTTGATTTATGGGGCTGACATTCCCTATTTGCACAGTGTAGCCTGTCAGTTCGTAACAATGGGCCGCGCAGATGTATAAGCGCAGCACTAGGAAATAAATGGAACAAAACGCAACAAGATTAGTTCTGATCACTGGCCCGTCTGGGGCCGGTCGTAGTACGGTTGTAAATGCGTTTGAAGACATGGGTTTCGAAACTATCGACAACCTGCCTTTGGAGTTTCTGCCACGCTTGTTAGCAGGGCCGAAATTGGGCCGTGATTTGGCGCTGTCAGTTGACGTCCGCACACGCGATTTCAGCGTCAAAGCTGTGATGGATGCTGTCGATATTTTGGAACAGCGTGAAGATTACGAAGCATCGTTGTTTTACGTCGATTGTTCTACAGATGTATTGTTACGCCGTTACAGCGAAACACGCAGGCGCCATCCGTCCGCGCCTGACAGTACCCCGCTAAAGGGGATCGAATTGGAACAAGATCTGTTGCATGTACTGCGCCACCGCGCGGATGTGTATTTAGATACGACTGAAATGTCCCCCCATGATTTGCGTGCAGATGTCGAAAAAATGTTTGGCACAGAGCGGGCGCGCAGTTTGGCGGTTAATGTGCAATCCTTCTCATACAAACGTGGCGTGCCGCGGGGAATTGACATGGTGCTGGATTGCAGGTTTCTTAGGAATCCATATTGGGACGTTAATTTACGTGAATTAACGGGCATGGATCCGGTTGTTCAGGACTATGTTAAGGCAGATAAACTATATGATGCTTTTTTCGCACAGGCTGTTGGGATGGCATCCTTGCTCTTGCCTGCGTATCGCGATGAAGGTAAAGCGCATTTCACGATTGGACTGGGGTGCACTGGTGGCAAACACAGGTCAGTTTGCGTGGCACAAGAGTTGTCAGCGGCGTTGACGAAATTGGGGTGGCAAGCTTCAGTACGTCACAGAGAAATGGAACGACGTGCGATGATCGCACGAGATGCAGGAGTGTTACAAACGTGATTGGTGTCGTGATTGTAGGACATGGACGACTGGCTGAAGAGTATTTGGCAGCAATCGAACATGTCATGGGCCCACAGGTGGGCATTAAGGCCGTGTCGATCGCGGCCGAATGTGATCGCAGTGACAAGCAAAACGAGATTTGCACAATAGCGGATTCTGTGGATCAAGGTAACGGTGTTGTTGTTGTGACCGATATGTTTGGTGGATCGCCATCCAATCTGTCCATGAAGGCCTGTCATTGTGAGGGCCGCCGTATTTTATACGGTGCGAACCTTCCGATGTTGCTTAAGTTGGCCAAATCGCGCCGTTTGCCCATTGAGCAAGCTTTGACCGTATCCATGGATGCTGGTAAAAAGTATATTAACAGTTGTAGCGGCTCTGCCGGAATATAGGGGCCGACATGAAACAAACACTTAAGATCATCAACGAAAAAGGTTTGCATGCGCGCGCGTCGGCAAAATTCGTTGAAACCGTTGAATCCTTTGATGCGACGGCTGTTGTTTCTAAGGATGGACTTGATGTAACCGGTGACTCTATGATGGGGTTGATGATGTTGGCGGCATCTATTGGAACTGAAATAGAAGTCGAGACCGCTGGACCTGATGCCGATAAACTGGCAAACGCGCTGAAAGCACTGCTTGAAGATTACTTTGGCGAAGGGCGCTAAACCCATGAGTGAGACAATGAACGATCATAACGAAGATTACGATCCAAATAAATTGTACGACCGATCAGAGCTGACTTATGCGAATTCATTCCCGAGTCGCACTAAGCGTTTCTTTATCAGCGCGATCGAGATTCTGACGGCGCGATATTATTTGTTATATAAAATGCGCAAATGGGAGCGTGATCAAAACAAGGACCCTGATTTTTGGGTATCTGTTTTGGAAGAAATGAACATCGAACTGACAACACCAGAGGCGGAAATCGCACGTATTCCATCCGATGGCCCTTTGGTGATTGTATCCAATCATCCACATGGTTTGATTGATGGGATTGTTATGGCACGGCTGATCAGCCAGGCACGCGATGATTATCAAATCCTAACCCGTGCGTTGTTGGTCGGTGTGACACGCATTGAAAAATATCTGCTACCCGTAAGTTTTCCACACGAAGAAGATGCCATTCGCAAGAATATTCAAATGCGCCAAAAGGCGATTGCTTCGTTGAAAGATGGCCATTGCATCGCGCTGTTCCCTGCTGGAACTGTGTCTACGTCGGACACGTATTTTGGGGAACCAAATGAGCGTGAATGGGCGACCTTTACGGCCAAAATGGTCCGTCAATCTGGTGCGCGGGTATTACCGATCTATTTCACTGGGTCCAACAGTCGTTGGTTTCAAATTGCAAACAAATTGGGCGATACCTTGCGCCAAAGTTTGTTGCTGTATGAAATCCGCAATGCGTTCAACAAAAAACAAAGCCCTGTTATTGGCGAGTTGATTGATCCAGAAACCGTGAAGTCATACGAAAAAGATGCCAAGGGTTTGATGGCGTTTTTGCGTGAAGAGACCTTAAAGTTGAAGCCTAAGAAGTAGGTTTTGGTTGGGTTTCCACGTGTGAACATGGGGTTAAAGGATTGATTTGACTTAACTATATTAATTTACACCGATTGATCTAATTTCAAATCAGAGTTCCCAACCCACGAGAGCTTATGGTAGTTTAATGCGGTGATAATCCTGATGCGATCATTAAGTGGTGCTGTTGATGATGGGCGCCGATTGTCATTAATCCAAAGAAGCCAAGCCCCTTTACTTGATCCAACTCCTCAGGCGAGTTGACTTGGATCTTCAGTGATGCACCGTTTGGCTTTCTAAGCGCAGTGGCACGCCAATTCGAAGATTGTTGTAACATTGCACTGTGCGCCGTGACCATGCGCTGAATTGACATAGCCACCACAACATCGCCAGTCACATTGAAGGTTATGCTCAGGCCATTTCTTTCCTGGGTTACTGATGCCCTGATTGTCACATTATCCATATCGACAAGGTGATCCCGCAGCGCTTGAATATCGACACGCGCCCAATCTGTTTCAGGGGTATCGCGGAGCAGTGTAACGATCTCTGCTATTGCTGCAAATTGGGATTGACCTGTTTCACTGGGTAAATTGGATTGGTGTTTGTGTTGTGCAAACGCGCTGGATGTGAAGAGTATGATTGCTGTTGAGAGAAGACTTAGTTTCATTGGAACCTCCATTTTTTATAGGCTACCCAATGTAGGATTAATCGAATATGATTTTGATCATATGATACCGGATCCATTCTCTTATTTACCCACCGATGCTTCTCGAACAATAGATATTCAAAAAGGTGACGTCTTGTTTAGGCAGAACGAAACAACATCGGGTCTTTACCACGTTGTATCTGGATGTGTGACTTTGCAACGGAGTAGTGAACTTGGGAATACACTGACATTACACAGGGCCGTTTCTGGTGGGTATTTCGCAGAGGCATCTGTGTTCTCTATGATCTACCACTGCGATGCGATCTGTACTGAAGCAGGGAGTGTTGTGAAGATTGCGAAGACCGATATTCTTTCTGCAATGCAATCAGATCCAATGTTCAGTGAACGGTTTACTCGATTACTGGCCGTGCAGGTCCAGCAATATCGTTCGCACATTGAATTGTTGGCGATCTTGTCTGCAAAAGAACGCACTCTCGCGGCTGTTCAGGCGGGTTACTATGACTCAACGGTGATCGAATTGGCGACGCGCATCAATCTTAGTCACGAAGCATGTTATCGTGCACTTCGCACTTTATGTAATGACGGAATTATGACAAAAATTGGACGTGGACGATACGTCCTTCTGTAGGGAATGGATTTGAGTTCCCACAAAAAAGGCCCCCGCAATGCGAGGGCCTTTCATTAATTTAGTGTCGCTTACAGTGCGTCTGTCAATGCAGGTACTGCATCAAACAAGTCAGCAACAAGACCATAATCAGCCACTTGGAAAATCGGGGCTTCTTCGTCTTTGTTGATGGCGACGATCACTTTGGAATCTTTCATGCCAGCCAAGTGTTGGATGGCGCCAGAGATGCCGCAGGCGATGTATAGGTCAGGGGCAACAACTTTGCCTGTTTGACCCACTTGCCAATCATTCGGTGCGTAGCCTGAATCCACGGCCGCGCGTGATGCGCCGACTGCGGCGTTCAATTTGTCGGCCAATGCTTCGATGATTTTGAAGCTTTCTTCGGAACCAACGCCACGGCCACCTGATACAACGATTTTCGCTGATGTCAGTTCTGGACGATCTGATGTTTGAACCTTGTCTTCAACCCATTCGGAAAGACCCGGGTTTGCAACAGCTGCGATTGATTCCACAGATGCAGAACCTGTTTCACCAGCCGCGTCAAAACCAGCAGTCCGCACAGAAAGAACTTTCTTAGCGTCGCTTGATTTAACGGTTTGGATTGCGTTACCCGCGTAGATTGGGCGTTCAAACGTGTCGGCGTCAACAACGCCTGTTACGTCTGTGATCACCATGGCGTCCAACAATGCTGCCACGCGTGGCAGGATGTTTTTTGCGCTTGATGTGGCAGGGGCCGCGATGTGATCGTAATCACCAGCCAATGACACGATCAGATCAGCCGTTGGTTCAGCCAATCCGTTGCCGTATGCGGCATCGTCTGCACAAAGTACCTTGGCAACACCGTCTAGTGTAGCAGCGGCCTTAGCGGCATCGCCACATCCAGCAGATGCACAAAGAACAGTTACATCACCCAAACCAGCAACAGCATTCAATGCTTTGCCTGTTTGGTCCATTGAGATTTCGCCACCAATGATTTCTGCTAATAGTAATACAGCCATTAGATTACTCCTGCTTCGTCTTTAAGTTTCGCGATCAATTCAGCAACATCAGCCACTTTAACGCCAGCGGCGCGCTCAGCAGGTTCTGTTGTTGAAACAACAGTCAAACGAGGTGTTACATCAACGCCCAGATCAGCGGCGGATTTGATATCCATCGGCTTTTTCTTGGCTTTCATAATGTTTGGCAATGATGCGTAACGTGGTTCGTTCAAACGCAAATCAACAGTTACGATCGCTGGCATTTTCACCTTGATCGTTTGAAGACCGCCGTCGACTTCGCGTGTTACTGTTGCGCTGTCACCGTCAACTTCTAATTCAGATGCATATGTTGCTTGTGACCAACCCAGAAGGGCTGACAACATTTGGCCAGTGGCGTTCATGTCGTTATCGATTGCTTGTTTACCCGCAAGAACCAAACCTGGTTGTTCTTCGTCGATCACTGCTTTTAGCAATTTTGCAACTGCCAACGGTTCGATGTCGTTGTGAACGTCATCAGTTGCTTCGATCAGGATTGCGCGGTCTGCGCCCATAGCCAATGCTGTACGCAATGTCTCTTGGGACTGTTTCACACCGATGGATACAGCGACGATTTCATCAGCTTTACCAGCTTCTTTCAGGCGAATCGCTTGTTCTACTGCGATTTCGTCGAATGGGTTCATCGACATTTTAACATTGGCGAGATCAACACCGCTTCCGTCCGCTTTTACGCGTACTTTCACGTTATAATCAATCACGCGTTTGACAGGTACTAAAACCTTCATTTGCGTTCTCCTAGATATGCGGGGGATTGACCCGCGGGAATTCCTATGATTCTTGTAACTGTCTTATAAACCTCCGAAAAGTGTAAAGTAGACAGTTTATATGCTTAATACGCCGCGTCAGTGCAAAAGTTCCATGCATTTTCGCAATCAAGATTTTTTTCTGTTTTTTGAAAACGACTTTTCAGAAACTATCTGTTTGCACCGGGCACCCAAAGTACATCATCGGCGCCGTTGTCGTTGGCAACACGGCCCGCGACGAAGAACCAATCTGAGAGACGGTTTAGGTATTTAACGGCGTCAGGATTTACGTCTTCGACGCCAGCCAAATCGACACACAAGCGTTCTGCGCGCCGCGATACTGTACGGCACAGATGCATGTGTGCGGCCAAGGCTGTTCCACCTGGCAGAATGAAACTTTTCAATGTGGAAAGGTTGGCATTCATCGTGTCGATTTCAGATTCTAAGCGATCCACTTGGGACGCGACGATGCGCAATGGTGGATATTCGGAATCAGCGTCCTTGGCCATGTTCGGGCGGCAAAGATCAGCGCCCAGATCAAACAAGTCATTTTGGATCATGGCCAGCGCCGCATCCATGTCGTCTGTTGCATGTAAACGCGCCAAACCGACCGTGGCGTTGGTTTCATCCACTGTACCGTAGGCGTTAACGCGTGTGGATTGTTTGCCAACGCGTTCGCCGTTACCCAGTGCGGTTTGCCCAGCGTCACCTGTACGTGTGTAGATTTTGTTTAGTGTGACCATCGATTTAGCCCCCGCGCAATGCGATGAACAACAAAATCAAAACGATGGCTACGGCCTGTAGGCCGATCCGCCAGCGCATCAATTTGTTGGCATATTTTTTGTTGAATTCACCGCCTGTGGCAAATCCACCAAGGCCGATCATCAAAACGATCACTACGGCCAAAATTGCAACGACGACGAGTAAGTATAGCGGGTCCATATCAATGGCTCCTTTGTTAGAGTCGGCTTAGTATTCTGTCCAATGCGCGCGTGGTCAACAGGCGTTTCAGCACACCAACGACGTGAGTTGGAATGGTCACGTAATAACGCGGACGGGGACGACGAGATTCCAATGCATGGATCAACTTTTTAGTGACAGCTGATGGCGGGAGTTCACCGGGGTCTGGATCACCTGCCTGTGCATAAAGGCGAGGCATGAATGCTTTTTCGTAATACGATTTGCGCGGTGAGTTTTTCCAGTCGATCCAGCGTTCGAAATGTGGCTGTGATTTTTTGCGAATGTCTGTGGTAATCGGACCCGGTTCAATCAAGATGATATCGATGGGCTGTGCGCGCAGTTCCATTCGTAAGGTATCGGTCAAACCTTCCATCGCGAATTTCGTAGCATTATATGCACCACGTGCGCGTAATGCGCCGATCCCTAAAACGGATGAACAGTTGATAACACGGCCATGCCCCTGCGCCAGCATAGTTGGCAACAGTTGGTTGATAAGGTCAAAGTAGCCAAATAAATTGGCCTCGAATATTGCCCGAAATGCGTCACGCGGAACGTCTTGGACCAAACCTGGAATGCCGTAAGCGCCGTTGTTGTAAAGGGCATCTAATGTACCGCCTGTACGCTTAAGGGTTTCTGCAACAGCGGATTTTATTGATGCTTCGTCTTCGTAATCAAGGGGGAAACTTTCTAAACCTTCGCCGATCAGGCGATCACAATCGGATTGTGCGCGACAGGTTGCAAAAACGCGCCATCCACGTTTTGCAAGCGTATGAGCCGCGTCATATCCGATGCCAGAAGAACATCCAGTAATGAGTATCGATTTTTGTGTCATTTTGTGCATTCCCATTTGGACGCACTAAACCCTGTGCGAGATAGGAATAAAAGCAAAAACGGGCGCTACGTTGCGCCCGTTTTAAGTGTTTTTGTATTTTATTCGAAAACGGAGCCGCGCGTAACGGCGTTGACGTTGTTGTCGGTCCAATATTGCACAGCATATTTGCCGTCTTGGGATTGCGAACGCCATTCCACATAGTTCTGTATGGACTTCAACATTTGCATAGAAAAGTCGGTGGACACTGCGCGACCGGGATCAAATGCTTCGCCGTCTTTGAAGTTACGGAAATACCGCATCCATTCTTCGTCCGCTTTTTCGCCATTTTGGGGCATTTCAGCAGGGTTGAACGTTAGCATAATAGGCGACACAGCGGGGTATTGTCCCGTTGAGTGGCAAGACATACAGCTGGAACCCGGATTATCAGCAGGTCCATCCAAACGACCAGCCCAGCCAAGGTGTTGTGCTGGCAAATCAGGCGAAGGATTGATAACCGTTTGTGTCAGTGTTTTGTTAAAGAACGTCGGGCTGTCAACGCTGGGCGTTTCGTTCAGATAGCCGATGTTGTTATCAGGATCGTTGCCCCACATGACGCCAACCGGCACCAAGTTGCACCATTTTTTCCCATCGCCAGCATATTGTTCACAGGCTGCTGAGTAATCATGTTTCGCGGGCAAATTACCGTTATAGGCAAACGTACCAAAGACCCAGCCCGCAGAATCAACTGCGCGGCTATCTTTGACCATAATGTCCATTTGCAGCAGGTTGATTTTCTGCGTTGAACGGGTCTTATCTGTTGAGCATTTAAGGTACGAAGGAGATGAAGGTACATCGCAATTGTACATGTAGGCATTCCACTGCAGTGGGTTCGTTAAATATCCAACCTGTGTATCGTCCAGCACTGTGAACAAAAATTTACCCACGATCGTGCCTTCTGGGAAACCTTCGCCAGCGATCAGGCTGCTTAAATCGGGACCTTGATCAGCACTTGGCCATACTTTGCCAAAAGTCAGACCACCCGGGCCGTTATAGAAACCAACCGCATAAGCATAAGAGGAGTCTGTTTGTGTCTTATCCAAAACGTTCGCCGATAGCGGGCCTTCGCGGGTTAAACCATGATAACCTTCGCGGCCCAATGATCCCCAATGTTGCCAAGGTGCATGATACCAATCACGATTATTCGTATTCAGGTGTAGATCGAAGTCACGCTCAACGTCACCACCGCGAATGTTGCCTTCGAAAATGTAATCACGTACGGCGACCGCATAGTTGATGGAATCACCCATGAAATCCATTTGTAAGATGTCTTGAGCGCCTTGATCCAAGGCAGGCATTGTCGTTGGATATTGATCTGCAAGGACAAAAACAGGGCCGGTATATTGCCCATCTCCTGTTCCCGGATCTTCCATATAGCCAAAATCTGGAAAACCAATGATTGGCTCTACTTGAAAATTCTGCGCAACTGCCGCGCTGGTCAACATTGTACATGTCACACCAATTGAAATTAGACGTTTCATTTAATCCCCCAAAAGTTAATACACTTTTAGGTTGTTACTTAATTTTGTTTAAATCAAGAAGAATATTTAGCGAAAGAGTGATAATTACTTCTATTTAAGCTCACTTGGAATTGCAAAGGCGCGGCAATTGCCGATTCCAAATGTGACCTCATCCCAATTTTTGATATCGAAATCTACAACGGTGGTCGCCCCTGACGGGTATCCAAAAAAGCGTAGGTGTTCAGGCGATGTTTCGCAAATACGTTCTGCGAACTCGCCGATACCGGGGTTGTGTGCAGTTAACAAAACAGTGTCGCCGGTGGCTTTCGACAGGAATGTTAGTATCTGTTCAGGAGAGCTGTGGTACAGGCCACTTTCGTAGCTGACGGGGGCGTTGCAATTCAGGGCGTCGGCCAGACCGGCCCATGTTTCGATACAGCGCTTTGCTGTGGATGAAAGGACTTGGTCAGGAATGAAATTTTGTTCCAGCAACCAAGCACCGATTAGTTCGCATCCTTCGCGCCCACGATCGCACAAGCTGCGGTCGTGATCGGTACTGTTCAAGCTATCCCAACTGGATTTCTGGTGACGTGTCAGAATAAGACGTTTCATGTTTCCCCTTTGAACGCGCGCATGTGCAACATGTTATGCGATGCTTCGCGTTTTGGTGCAACTGAAACGGGGCAAGATGTGCGAATCTGGCATGCCTGTGTCATACAAGCCGCGCCTGCCGTGCTGTCCAAATAAGCGTGGCAGGTCGCAACGTCGTAACCGTTTTCTTTTGTGATGGCGGAAACAGGGCAGGCGGTTAAGCACGGCTGATCTATACATGTTTCACAGGGGGATGGTTTTGTCTGATCTGGCAGGTCAATAATCTGATCAAAGACAAGCGCACCGCGATAGCTGATCATCATGCCGTATGTGTCATGCACCAACATGCCCAGTGGCGACGCAAAGGCGCGTCCCGACTGTTTGGCCCAGTCCAAAAATGGTTCGTACGGTGGACCACCAAAGGGAAATTTTGGGCGGGCAGACATATCATCGGCCAATGCGGTTATTACCCGCGTTGACCAACGATCAATTGGGTTTGCCAAACCGTCTGCGTTTTCCGGACTGTCTGTAAAAACGCTCCAAAATGCGGTGCTAGGGCTCAGCAACACCAACGTTTTAACATCTGACGATACAGGGAGAAACGCACCTGAAACAGCCAAGCCATGTGGCGCGATAGTATCAGAAATCTGATCCAACATCATTTTCTGCGAAACGGTAAGAGCAACGACCATGCGATCTTGGTTGGGCGATCATCCTGCCATTGCAAACCCAGTTTCATATCGGCATGCTCATCACGTGGTTGCGCAATATAGGTACCAAAAATGCGGTCCCAAATCGACAGGGCGAAACCATAGTTTGTATCGTGTTCATCGCGGTAGATCGAATGGTGGACGCGGTGCATATCGGGGGTGACTAATAATTTGCGCAAAATAGCATCAATGCTTTTGGAAAGCTTTAGGTTCGCATGATTAAACATGGCTGTACCGTTTAGGATAATTTCGAACGCGACGACGGCAACGGCAGCAGGGCCCAAAAGGTATACCACTGCAATTTTTAACAACATGGAATAGGCGATTTCGATGGGGTGAAACCGAACCGCAGATGTGACATCCAAGTCGCGATCAGAGTGATGCACGCGGTGGAAGCGCCACAGAAATGGAATTTTATGGCTGAGCAGATGTTGGAACCAAACCACGAAATCCAAGATTAAGACGGTCAGAATGATATCCAGCCACAGCGGTAAATCGATGATGTTGAACAGACCCCAACCTTTGGTGTCTGCGTCTATTGCCGCGCCGACAGCCAACAGTGGCATCGCGATGCTCATCACATTCATCGTCAGTGTGTTTAACACCGTCATTATGCCATTGGTGATCCAACGACCCTGACGTGGGTGCACGCGTTGTTTGCGCGGGAGCAAAAATTCGGCGATGATGAGAACGGCAAGAATGCCCAGAAAAAAGGTTAGTCTGATGGTTGCTTCGTTCATGTGTGTCCTTTAGGCGCGAATCATTGATCCTGCGCCGTGGTCTGTGAAAAGTTCCAACAAACATGCATTAGGTGCACGCCCATCCATAATCACAACTGCGCGAACACCAGAATTAATGGCATCCAGCGCGGTTTGTGTTTTGGGAATCATACCACCAGCAATGACGCCGCTGTCGGTCATGGTATTGACCTGATCGGCCGAAAGGTTCGTTAAAACATCGCCCTCGCCATCTTTGACGCCTTCGACATCGGTCAGTAGCAACAAGCGATCCGCTTGAAGCCCGCCTGCAATTGCGCCCGCAGCGGTATCGCCGTTGACGTTAAATGTTTCGCCCTGTTCGCCTGCACCCAGTGGAGCAATGACGGGGATGAACCCGTTTTCGATAAGGGAATGAACGACTTCTGCATTTACGGCGATTGGATCACCGACCATGCCCAAACCACCGTCGGCTTGTTTGCAGATCAACAGATCGGCGTCTTTGCCGGACAAACCAACCGCTTTGCCGCCTTGACCGTTGATTGCTTGGACGATGGTTTTATTGACCTTGCCAGACAGCACCATTTCAACAACTTCGACCGTTTCAGGGGTGCTGATACGTTTGCCGTCTTTGAATTCTGTGGGGATTTCTAGCTTTTCCAGCATTGCATTGATCATAGGGCCGCCGCCGTGAACTATCACGGGTTTCAGGTTGCATTGGTGCATCAACACGATGTCACGTGCAAAGCTTTGCATGGCCTCATCGCTGGACATAGCATGGCCGCCCAACTTGATCACAATAATCGAACCGTCGTGACGTTGGATGTGTGGCAATGCTTCTGACAGCATCCGTGCTGTGGAAATAGAATCGCGTTTCATAGCCTGTGATTTCTCCATCATCCGACCCCCTTTGGTGTTGGGTTGGTTTTAGCGTGGAAAGCGAGGTTCGCCAAGGGGCCTAAACCAATGTGCGGATGATATGGCGCAGTGTTGCGATGCCTTCGCCTTTTTCGGACGATGTCAGGATGAATTCAGGATAAGCGGCAGGGTATTTTGACACAGCTTTGCCCGTGGCTTCGATTACCTTGTCCAGATCCACCTGCTTCATTTTGTCAGCCTTGGTTAACACGACTTGAAAAGTAACAGCAGAACGGCCCAACAAATCCATGATTTCTTCGTCCACTGGCTTTACGCCATGGCGGCTGTCGATCAGCAAGAAAACGCGGCGCAATGATGCACGGCCTGACAAATATGCCTTAAGTAATGCTTGCCATTTTTTCACAACCGGCAGTGGCGCGTTTGCAAAACCATATCCTGGAACGTCGACCAAATAGTGACTTTCGTCCAGTGTGAAAAAGTTGATCTCTTGGGTGCGCCCTGGTGTGTTAGACGTACGTGCCAGTGATTTACGACCGGTCAGTGCATTGATCAGGCTGGATTTCCCGACGTTCGAACGTCCTGCAAAGCAGATTTCCATACGATCAGCGGGTGGCATACCGTCCATGGCAACCACACCTTTAAGAAAGTCGGTTGGTTGCGCAAATAAAAGACGACCTGCTTCGGCCTCTTCTGGGGTGGCATCTGGTGCGATTGTGTAATGAATTTCCATTAGATCAGCCTTGCTGTGTCGCCGGTTTTCACGACGCCTGATTTTGTAACGACGCCAAACACGCCAAAATTTTGATGCCCATAGTGTCCGTTCAACACACCCAGTGTGTCGGCGTCAGAAATACCTGTGTCAGGATTTACGGTTGTGGCCATGCAGCGTTCAACGGGTTCAGTAATCTCAAATTCAGCGGTGCCGATACGCACGTGTTTGCCGAGCCATTCAAATTCACCCCATGCGGGCATATCATCCAACCAAATGTTGCCGCGAAACCGGCGCTGTACCATTGGTTGCCCGATGGTTTTGGCCAGATCGTCAAGTGACGCATTTGCATAGATTGAAAGTGATTGTGAAGAGCTGTCGGTCATCCCTTGACCGGCCTTAAAAACGCGCGCGGGCATTGCACGATCTGGATTGCTGATTTTGGCAACCCAATCGACCAATGCAGGGCCGTCTGTGTCTGGGTTCACGATCAACGTGTCTAGTTTAGGGTGCATCAACGTGATCAGCCCCGTGGCGTCGTCAAATGTTGACGTAACAGCCATCAATTCATATCCACGTGCACCGCGAGCAAAATTGATGCAACGCGCCCATTCGGGGTTGTCAAAATCGACCTTGGCCGTTTCATGCGCGATTGCCCAATGGCGATCCATTGGCATGCAGCGACCTGTTTCCAAATTGACGGATGCGAGTTCTTCGCATCCGACACCTTTTATTGGGTGACGCCACAAATTTGCGACGGTTCCCATTAAGCGTCTTCTTTTTGGAAGCGCTTAAACATGTTGCCCAAGATGTCAGGCTTGACGCCCTGTGTCCGCATGATTGTGTATTGCTGCAAGAATGTAAGCGTGTTGTTGGCAACCCAATAGATGACCAAACCAGACGCGAAACCACCCAGCATGAACATGAATACCCATGGCATCCAAGCGAAGATCATCGCCTGTGTTTTGTCCGTTGGTGCTGGGTTTAACTTTTGTTGCAACCACATTGTGATACCCATCAAGATCGGCCAAACGCCAATTGAAAGGATTGCAATAAAGCTGCTTGGATCTGGTGCATTCCATGGCAACAATCCGAAAAGGTTCAAGATTGATGACGGATCGGGCACTGACAAATCTTTCAACCAACCGATGAACGGTGCGTGGCGCAATTCCAATGTTACAAAAATAACTTTGTACAAAGAGAAGAAGATTGGAATTTGCAGCAAGATTGGCAAGCAACCAGCGGCAGGATTTACCTTTTTGGCGCGGTACAATTCCATCGTTGCCTTTTGCATGGCAGCTTTATCGTCGCCGTGCTTTTCTTTCATTTTCTCCATTTCAGGCTGCAACTCTTTCATGCGGGCCATAGAGACGAATGATTTATAGGCCAATGGGAACAACAACGCTTTGATGATGAATGTTAGCGCAATAATTGCCCAACCCATGTTTCCGATGATGCCGTTTAAGAAGTGCAGCAATGCGAACATCGGTTTGGTAATAAAGAAGAACAAACCCCAGTCGATGCTGTCGATGAAATCGGTGACACCTGCGGAATTGCCGTACTCTTTGATTGTTGCATATTCTTTAGCACCCGCAAATAGGCGAGAGCTGACTTCGATTGTTTGACCAGCTGGAACCGCAATAATACCTTGGCGTGCTTCTGCTTGGTAGCGATCCGCGCCTTCGGTGTATTTAGAAACGGCTTTAAATGCAGCATTGTCTGGGATCAGTGTTGTCATCCAGTATTTACCAGTAAAGCCGATCCAGCCGTCTTTTGCGCTGTCTACGATTTTAAGGTTTGCGCGTTCTGCATCTGAATATGTTTCGTCAGGCATGTCCGAGTAATCGATTTCCTCAAGCGTTTCACCGTCTTGCAAAACGATACCCTCGTGAAGGATGTAAACACCGCTGGTAGAGCTTTCTTTGCGGCCGTATGCGGCGCGTGCGATTGGGCCTTTTTGCGCGATCAAGCCGTATGGAGCCAATGCGATGTCGTTTGGCGAATTGTTTTCAACACTTTGTGTGATGGAAAACATATAATCCGCATCGACGCTAATTGTACGGCGGAATAACAAACCTTTGCCGTTATCCCAGTTCAAGGTAACGGGTGTATTTTCTGTCAGAGTTTGACCATTTTCAATGTTCCAAACTGTGTTGGCTGTTGGAACATCTTCAAAGCCCAGAGAACCAGCAGGCGAAAAGCCGTGCAAGATATAATATGCTGATGGGCCACCAGCAGGTGACAGCAATGTCACTTTTTCAGATTGATCGTTTAGACGAACATTGTAATCCAGCAATTTCAAATCATCGATGCGTGCACCAGTCAGAGAAATTGAACCTTCGACGCGATCTGTTTTGATCGGCAGGCGTGTGGTTTTACCCAATGCAATATCACGTGTTTCTGTAGGTGTCGTTGCAATGGTCGGTGCCAAGGCCGTGTCGCTGGTTGCGGCTGGGACAGAAGCAATGCCAGTGTCTGACTGTGCTACCTGATCAGTTGCAGGTAATTGCGGTTGTTCTGGTGGAAAGAAGTAGAACCACGCCAGCAGTACCAGCATTGACAGCACAGTGGCCAGAATCATGTTTTTATTGTTATCGTCTTGCATTTTTTCGCCCAAATAACAGGAATTTTTATCTGGGTTGGTTCAATAGACAATTTGCCCAAAGGTCAAGGGGAATGCCTATTTATCCCTTCCTAATCTTCGGCGGGATTTGGGCGCGTAAGGCCAGCGAAATCAAACAGCTTTTCGTCCAGCAAATGGCTGGGTCGAATGTTGGTCAAGCTTTTGAATAAAATTTGACGCCGTCCAGGTGATGATGCTTCCCATCCGTCCAAGATTGCTTTGACTTGTTGGCGCTGTAAACCGTCTTGAGATCCGCATAGGTCGCAAGGGATAATTGGATATTTCATGGCGCGCGCGAACTTTTCGCAGTCGGCTTCTGCCACGTGGGCAAGGGGGCGATAGACGAACAGATCGCCTTCGTCGTTGACCAGTTTTGGTGGCATTGATGCCATGCGGCCACCGTGAAATAAGTTCATGAAAAACGTTTCTAATACGTCGTCGCGGTGGTGTCCTAGAACGACTGCTGAACAGCCTTCTTCGCGGGCGACGCGGTACAGGTTGCCACGGCGTAGGCGGCTACACATGGCGCAAAGTGTGCGCCCCTCGGGGACTTTGTCCATGACGATGGAATAGGTGTCTTGGTATTCGATCCGATTAGGGACGCCCATTTTTTCAAGAAATTCGGGTAAAACAGTAGCGGGGAAATTCGGTTGGCCTTGATCAAGGTTACAGGCCAAAATCTCTACTGGTAACAAGCCACGCCATTGAAGTTCTGTCAAAGCGGCCAACAGGGTATAGCTATCTTTGCCGCCGGAGAGGCAGACGAGCCATTTTTTGCCGCGCTCGATCATGCCGTATTGTTCCACGGCTTCGCGGGTTTGGCGGATGATGCGTTTGCGCAACTTCTTGAATTCGGTTGTGCTTGGCGCACCTTCGAACAAGGGATGGATTTCTGATTTTTCGTCTAACATGTTGGTCGCTATAGCGCGAAGTATAGGTTTTGACCAGACAATGAATCTGTCGATTTTTGGTGTCGGTTATGCGTGGGACACGCGGCGGACATGTGGCGGGCAGGTGGGGGACATTTTACAAAGTGAAAATTTGTGTTGCTTGTTGCCCCCGAAAAGCGTTGAGGTGATTTCAACACCCTTCAGAGAGATATGTGATGAATAATTTTAGAGGCATCTTGTTGATGCTGGTCGCGATGGCTGGCTTTACTATGGAAGATTTGTTCGTAAAGAAATTGTCCGCAGATATTTCGACGGGACAGATATTGATGATGCTTGGTATTGGTAGCGGATTGGCGTTTGCGGTCATGGCCAAGTTCAAAGGGCACCGATTAACAGCGCGCAATTTTTGGACACGCGGGATGATATTGCGATTCGTAGCCGAAGGCATCGCAGCAGTCGCATTTGTTTTGTCATTGAAATTAATCCCGATTTCGACAGTGGCGGCTGTATTTCAGGTAACGCCATTGATGATCACCATGGGAGCGGCGTTGTTTTTAGGAGAGGCCGTTGGCTGGCGTCGTTGGGTGGCGATTTTGGTCGGGCTTATGGGGGTTCTTATTATCATCCGACCTGGGATGAATACATTTGATCCAAATGTTGGGTTTATTTTGATCGCCGTTATTTTTGTGGTCGTTCGCGATTTGGTTACACGTGGATTACCTGCGAATGTGCCATCTACGGTAGTGTCATTTCAGGCATTTGTAGCATTGATTGTTGCGGGTGCATTGATGAACGCGCTGTTAGGAACACCGCTGAAATCGTTAGAGACTGCGCATATGATTTACGTTGTGGGCGGTATTATTTTCGGCGTTGCTGGATATTATTGTATTGTTGCGGCCACACGGATCGGCGAAGCCGCCGTGGTCACGCCATTTCGTTATGCGCGATTGTTGTTTTCGTTGATTGTTGGGTTTTTCGTGTTTCACGAACGCCCCGATATGTGGACGTTGATTGGCGCAGGAATTGTTATTGCCACGGGTGTTTTCACCGTATGGCGTGAACGCATTTTGGCGCGCCAGTAGATTATTATTTACAGTGCTTGGGTAACCAAAGGTTTGGCTTTTTGGCCAGACTGTTTCGCAAGAGTTCCATTTGTGCGCAGGGCACGCCAGCGCCCGATGCACCAGAATGGTACAGTTTTGGTAGGCCATGAAGCGGTGTGAAATCCGTGACCTTTGTATTGGAGAAACGGGCGGTGCGCATTACGGGTTTGTTTGACAGGGGCGAGATGTCTGTGAATGGTTCGTTTTTACCCATGAAATATTCAAGTTTATTTAAGTTTGTTAGTGCCGAAATATCCGCAATTTTATTACGGTCAATTTCCAGTTCACGCAGGTTTTTAAATCGCTGAAGCCCATCCAAATCGATCAACGATCCCGCAGACCATAATTTCAATTCTTGCAGATATTGCAGATCGGGAATGTCGCGGATGCTGTTTAGCGAAAGATCATGTAGTAACATGCTTTCCATCTTTGGGAACTTTGACAGGCCGCTGAAATCGGCAAGGTTTGGAATGCGGGCCAATGACAAGTGTTTTAGGTTCGGCAAGTTGGCCAAGCCATCCAAATTCGTCAGGTCCACATCAACAATGCGTAAGCTTTCCAAGCTGTACATGTCCCACAGTGCATCCAAATCAGTGGGTGTGTAGCAAATCAGCTTTTTTAGGTCACTGGTGCGGGTCACACCTTGGTCGGTCATGTGTTTATTGATGCAGGCGTCAAATTTGCCAATGGGCGTCAGCAATGGGCTTTCTTTCTTGTCGTTCACGCCAAGTGCTGAAAATTCATATGCCAACAGGGCAACACATATGGCGACCCCGCACATCGCAATATATTTACCCCAGCGGCGACCCAAAACAGAACCGATAATAATAAGAATGATCGCCGGAAATAACCAAAAGGCCATAAACCCGCCGTATGTGTTTTTGCCCTTGGGATCGGGGTTCACATAGATGGTGGTTTGTGTGCCGATTAACCGTTCGCACCAGCCTTTGTTGGAAAAACGTATGAAGCCGCGTGCGGTTTCCCCACCGATAGTTTGGGCAACAGGTACGTGGACGTAACGTTGATCACGGCCTGTGCGCTTACCTGTGCGAATTGCCCATGATCCATGGCATTCTGTCACGACCGCATCTTGTGCGTCGTGGGTCAAGATGATGCGTGTGGTGTTGAATAGGATATAAATTGAAATGCCAGCCAAGACCGCAACGACAAGTAATCCGATGCCCCAACCAAGAGGCGATTTTTTAAATAGTTTCAACATAAAATGTGACGCACCCAATTGTTGTTCAACAATAAGGTGCGTCGGTTTTTAGAATCAAGCCCCGATAATGTTGTGTTCTGGGCCGTATGGGAATTTGGTGATATTTTCGACGTTACCGTCCTGCAAGATCAAGATGTCATGTTCACGATATCCACCACGTGCTGGATCACTGTCTGGTAATGTTACCATTGGCTCCATTGAAACAACCATGTGTGATGTCAGTTCTGTGTCGATGTCTTCACGCAGTTCCAAACCTGCTTCGCGACCATAGTAGTGTGACAACACACCAAACGAGTGGCCGTAGCCAAAGCTGCGGTATTGCAGCAGATTGTGGCGTTCAAACAGGGCGTTGATTTCATGGGTGATGCCTGAACATGTGGCGCCTTCTTTGATCAGCGATATACCCAATTCATGGGCTTCGACGTTTGCTTCCCAAACGCGCAGGCTCTCTTTGTTTGGTTCACCGATGAACAATGTGCGTTCAAGGGCGGTGTAGTAGCCAGAAATCATCGGGAAGGTGTTTAGCGATAAAATATCGCCTTTGACCAATTTGCGCGATGTGACTGGATTGTGTGCGCCATCTGTGTTGACGCCAGATTGGAACCAGACCCATGTGTCGCGCAATTCGCTGTCTGGGAATGATTTTGCGATTTCCAATTCCATCGCGTCACGACCCGCCATAGCGATATCGATTTCGCGCGCACCGACACGGATGGCATCACGGATGGCGAAGCCACCAACGTCTGCCACGCGCGCGCCTTCGCGGATCAAATCCAATTCGGCGTTTGATTTAATCATGCGCTGTTGCATGGATGCGGGGGCGATGTCTTCTGTTTTTAGAGGTTCCAAGAAATCGGTCATTTTGTTTTGCTGAACCATTGTTAAATGGTCGCCTTCCATGCCGATTGCGCCGGCGTTACCGACACAGTTTTTCACCGCGCGCCAGAAGTTGTCGCGTTTCCAATCTGAATAGATGACGTTGTCGGTGGCCGATTGACGTGCAGGTTGACCGCCGTCGATGCCAGCCGAAATTGTGAATGCGCGGTCATGTGTGACAACACATGCGTAAGGGCGACCAAATGAGCAGTATGTGAAGCCTGTGTAGTATGACACGCAATGCATGGATGTCAGAACGACCGCTTCAAGACCTTTGTCAGCCATGATTTTACGCAGGCCGTTTAGGCGTGCATCATATTCTGATTGGGCAAATTGTAGGGGTGGTTTTTCACCGTTTTCAAACGTGTAAAAGTCCGCGCGGGTAGAGAGTGTTGTTTCCATCGTATCCTCCGATAGTGGGGATACATGAACATCCCCAACGAAATGTCCGGGCGTTCAGGACATAAAGTGAAGATCAGACGACGCCATCGTCTGTGATATTTGAATGCCATAGAATTCGATTCGGTGCTACTTCAAAAACGGCACCAAGCTTGTTTTGAGCGGCACGATTTTTTGCTTAGGTTGATCGTTGATACAATTCGTTTTGTGCAACGATAGTATAAATGGCTTCATTCGCACCTTGCTTATCTAATCTTGAGACGGCTTCTGAATGTATTACGTTCCAATCTTGACCAATGCGTGACAATAAGAATTTGTATAATGGCGTGTAATCTAGACCACGTTGTTCACGTCCATGCATTGAGCCATTTGAGCCGCCTTTTGTGCGGCGGTCTTTGGCCTTGCGATCCCATTTGGCTTTACCGCCAGAGTTGTGATGAACGCCTCGCGCCTTGGTGTTCACTTTGCGATATAAAGGTTTTTTCTCATACATAGCTAAATCATAACTTAATCAGGAACGTTATCAATCCCCGACTTACCCCACGGATGACATCGCGCAACGCGCCGCGCGGCAAGCCATGATCCTTTGATCGCGCCATGTTTTTCCAACGCTTCCAATGCATAGGCAGAACAGGTGGGGTGATAGCGACAGTTGAAACCAACCCATGGGCTGAAGATTAAACGATACGCGCGTACGGGCAGGGCGCAGATATGGGCGAGGGGGGTCATTCATGCACCTTTTTCAGCGCATATTTTAGATCACCCTGTAAATCCGTAAATTCCCGCGTTGCGGTCACGTCGCGTTTGCCGATCAACACATAATCCCAACCGGGGCGGGCGCGCGTGCCTAAACCCAGTCGTGCGATTTCGCGCAGGCGGCGTTTGGCGCGGTTGCGGGCAACGGCGTTGCCGACTTTTTTCGAACAGGTGTATCCGATGCGGATGGTGTCTGTGTCGTCCATGCGATTGCGTGCTTGGATCATGAATCCTTTGACGCCCCAACGTTTGGCGCGTGATGCGGCAATGAAATCGGCGCGTTCAGTGATGGTCACCAGACAAACGGAAACCGCCGGTGGCGTTGCACCAGCGCCCTGTTGGGTACTTGATGTCGCCTCCGGCGGTTCCATAATCAATTCCCTGACGGGATCGTTTACGCTGAAAGGCTCTTACGGCCTTGAACGCGACGACGGTTTAGAATCTTGCGACCATTCTTAGTCGCCATGCGTGAGCGAAAGCCGTGGCGGCGTTTGCGAACCAAGTTAGATGGTTGGTATGTACGTTTCATTTCGATCTCCTGATCGTCTTAGGGCCAAATCTCAAGGGATTCGAAGCCCCTTTAGTGTTCTGTGGTTGCTCTTAGGGGTAATGGGGGGGGTAGTCAATTCAGTTTTGTACAGTTTTGTTGCAATGTGGCGCAAATTTTTGACCCCATATTGAAATGTTATGGGCTTACTACATCCATTTTTGAAACATATCCACACAAACGATCAATGACCCGTGAGGTATCTGGCGTAACACGCAACAATGATCCAAGTAGGATGAAACATATTAAGGGGATCGCCATGAGCGGTGAAGTTTCGAAAAAGGGTTTTAGCGTCAAACGCGTGCTGCCGTTAGTGGTTATCGCATGTGTTGCCGTGATTGGGGCAATGACTCTAAAGGATTATTTGTCTTTTGATGCACTGGCTGACAATCGCGAAGCATTGTTAGCGTGGCGTGATAGTAATTATCTGTCGGCGGTGCTTGGGTTTATCGCACTTTATATCGTTGTCGTTGCGTTTTCTTTGCCGGGGGCCACGGTGATGACATTGGCGGGTGGTTTTCTGTTCGCGACGTTCCCGGGCGCGTTGTTTAATATTTTGGCAGCAACAATTGGTGCGACCATGATTTTTCTGGCAGCAAAATCATCACTGGGCGATATCCTGTATGCCAAAATCCAAACAGATGACGGTAAAGAAAGCATTTTGGAAAAGATGGAGGCTGAATTGCGTGAGAATGAAATCAGCTATCTGCTGATTTTGCGTCTTGTCCCTGCGGTGCCATTTTTTGTGTGTAACCTTGCGCCTGCGTTTTTGGGAGTAAAGTTGCGTGCTTTTGCCATTACGACGTTTTTTGGCATCATGCCGGGCACTGTGGTTTTCACATCAATCGGGGCTGGTCTGGGAGAAGTATTTGCGCGCGGCGAAACGCCCGATCTGGGGATCATATTTGAACCACACATTTTGGGGCCAATCATTGGTCTGGCTGTTTTGGCTGCTGTGCCAATCATTATAAAGAAATTCAAAAAAGGGGCAGAATCATGAACCATATAAAAACAGATATTTGCATTATTGGCGGCGGTTCTGGCGGATTGTCCGTGGCGGCGGGTGCCGTGCAGATGGGCGCGTCCGTGGTCTTGCTTGAAGGCCATAAAATGGGCGGTGATTGCCTGAATTACGGCTGTGTGCCATCCAAAGCCCTGATTGCGGCGGGGAAGCACGCGCATGCAATGACAACTGGTGCTGCTTTTGGTGTTACACCAGTAAAGCCGACTGTGGATTATGCTGCGGCCAAGGAACATGTGGCATCTGTGATAGCGGGTATAGAACCCCATGACAGTGTGGAGCGATTCGAAAGTTTGGGCGTTCAGGTGATATCTGAATACGGCGCGTTTATTTCGCCAACTCAAGTGCAAGCGGGTGAAACAATCATCACAGCGCGTCGTTTTGTGATTTCGACGGGATCTTCGCCGTTTGTGCCGCCTATTCCTGGATTGGATAAGGCACCGTATTTCACCAACGAAGATATCTTTGATTTGAAAACCCGCCCTGATCATTTGATCGTCATTGGTGGCGGTCCGATTGGTATGGAATTGGCGCAGGCGCATGTGCGGTTGGGGTCTAAGGTAACCGTTTTGGAAGGTATGAAAGCATTGGGGCGCGATGATCCTGAAATGGCGGCAATTGCGTTGGAGCGATTGCGCGGCGAAGGGATTGAAATTGTCGAAGGCGCATTAGCCAGCGAAGTTACGGGCAAAGAGGGTGCGATTGCTGTTCATACCAAGGACGGGCCAACCTATCAGGGTACGCATTTGTTGATGGCAGTGGGCCGTAAGCCAAACGTGGATCGTTTGAATTTAGATGTGGCGGGCATTGAACCAACGCGTGGTGGTATCAAAGTTGATGCATCCTTGAAGACCACAAATAAACGCGTTTATGCGATTGGTGATGTTGCGGCGGGTCTGCAATTTACGCATGTAGCGGGATATCATGCGGGTGTGATTATCAAATCCGCCTTGTTTGGTTTACCTTCGAAACAGAAAACAGCGCATATTCCATGGGCGACGTATATTGACCCCGAAATGGCACAAGTTGGTCTGACTGAGGCACAAGCACAGGAAAAATATGGTGACGCCTTAACGGTTGTACGGGCGCAATACGCCGACAATGATCGTGCGCGGGCTGAATTGGCAACGACTGGTTTGGTTAAGGTCATGGTTGTCAAAGGACGCCCAATTGGCGCATCCATTGTTGGTGCATCGGCGGGTGAGTTGATCCAAATATGGGCGCTGGCGCTGGCGAATAACCTAAAAATGTCAGCTGTGGCGGGTATGGTTGCACCGTATCCAACATTGGGTGAAGTGAATAAACGCGCCGCCAGCGCATATTTCACACCGAAAATATTCGACAGCCCAATGGTGAAACGCGTTGTGCGTTTCGTACAGAGGTTCTAGGCTGTGGGGGATTTCAGCCTTAGGCGTAGCGCATGTTTTTAAAAACCCTTTCAGGGCGTTTCTTATTATTGACGATTATATTCGTCATGTTGGCAGAGGTGATGATTCTTGTCCCTTCTGTCGCGCGCTTTCGCGAGGACTATCTGCGCGAGCGATTGGAACGTTCGCAAATTGCCTCGCTGACGTTACTGGCGTCACCAGACGATATGGTGGCGGCTGATCTGCGTCAGGAATTGTTGGCGAATGCAGATGTTTACAACATCGTTTTACGCCGTGATGAAATGCGAGAATTGGTTTTGGCGTCGCCGATGCCACACGCGGTCGACTTGGTTGTGGATCTACGCAAAAATACCGCATGGAGCCTGACACGTGATGCGTTTGACACATTGTTCAACGGATCAGATCGGGTCATTTTGGTCATCGGTGAACCCGTCAAAGGCGGCGGGGTGTTGATCGAGGCGACGATGGCAGAAAAGCCGCTGCGCTGGGCGATGGTTGATTATGGCAAGCGTATTTTGTGGCTGTCGTTTGGTTTGTCGTTGGCGATTGCTGGCATGCTGTTCTTTGCCATTCGTCGATTGATCGGTACGCCAATCAACCGTGTTGTGCGTCAAATTCAAAATTTCCAATCGGCCCCTGAAGATAGCCGTCAAATCATCGAACCACAGGCCGGCGTGACAGAATTTTTTAAGGCAGAAACGGCGCTGGCGGAAATGGAAACACAGTTGAATGCGGCGTTGTTGGAACGCAAACGTTTGGTGGCGTTGGGTGGTGCTGTTTCAAAAATCAGCCATGATTTACGAAATATACTGACCACGACTCAATTATTGGCAGACAGCATGGAAATGTCCAAAGACCCCCGTGTACAACGTATTGCGCCCAAATTGGTGAACTCGTTATCGCGTGCCGTGAACCTGTGTGAACGGACGTTGTCGTTTGGTAAGGCTGAAGAGGCCGCGCCGATATTTGATAATTTTTCAGCAATGCAATTGATTGATGACGTGGCCGAAGCGGAACGTTTAGCGATTGGCGATGCCAACGTGAAAATCGCCGTTCAGGTCCCGTCCAAAATGAACCTGTTCGCAGACCAAGAGCAATTGTTTCGTGTGATTTCCAATCTGACACGCAATGCCCGTCAGGTTTTGATGGCACGTCCAGCGGGTGGTGACATCATCATCAGTGCGTCCGAGGATGATCAAAACAGCATGATCACCATTGCAGATACCGGCCCCGGCCTGCCAAACCGAGCGCGCGAAAACATGTTTAAGCCGTTCGAAGGTTCGGCGCGTGTTGGTGGGACTGGTTTGGGGTTGGCAATATCGGCAGAGTTGATTGCTAATCACAATGGAACGCTGGAAATGATCGACAGTTCAGATCAAGGCACATCGTTTCAAATCAAATTAAAGCGCGGTTAAAAATAACCGCGCCTATTTTAACGTGATGAAATCATTCCTATGGCCTCTTTGACCTGCGCCAAAACGGGTGCTGCGATTGCATCGGCACGCATGGCACCATCACCCAGAATGCGATCGATTTCATCTGGTTGAGCCATTAGGCGGGCCATTTCACCAGAAATTGGTGCCAAATGATTTACGGCTAATTCGGCCAGTGCAGGTTTGAATGTGCCAAATTGTTGGCCGCCAAATTCTGCAAGGACTGCGTCTGGTGTGACGCCTGACAGGGCCGCATAAATATTCACCAAATTGCGGGCTTCTGGGCGGCCTTGTAGGCCATCCAATTCGCTGGGCAACGGTTCAGGGTCTGTTTTTGCCTTGCGAATTTTGGATGCGATTGTGTCGGCATCATCGGTCATGTTGATGCGGCTTTTGTCAGATGGATCAGATTTTGACATCTTTTTTGATCCATCGCGCAAGGACATCACACGTGTTGCGGCGCCTTCGATGATTGGTTCTGGCATTGGGAACAGGTCAACGCCGAAATCATGGTTGAACTTGGCCGCAATATCACGGGTCAATTCAACATGTTGTTTCTGGTCTTCGCCAACAGGAACATGGGTTGCTTGGTACGCCAAAATATCCGCTGCCATCAACGCAGGATAGGCATAAAGCCCCAAAGACATTTTTTCAGCGTTTTTGCCTGCTTTGTCTTTGAATTGTGTCATCCGGTTCATCCAACCCAGACGGGCGACACAGCTTAACAACCAACCCAGTTCAGCATGTGCGGACACTTGGGATTGGTTGAACAAAATGGATTTCTGTGGGTCTAAGCCACAGGCAATGTAGGCCGCGGCCAATTCACGTGTTTGATTGCGTAATGCAACAGGGTCCTGCCAGACAGTGATCGCGTGCAGATCAACCATACAGTAAATTGTTTCAATGCCGCTGTTTTGCATTTCGACGAAACGTTTCACGGCACCTAAATAGTTGCCAAGTGTCAGGTTGCCCGATGGCTGAATCCCTGAAAACACACGTTGTTTAAAACTCGTTTCAGACATGGCAATTCCTTTGGGTCTGGATTAGATTTCTGCCAGTGCTTATCGCGGCAAATGCGAGCATGGTCAACCAAAGGAACACGTTCATGTATAATCCCGATGCAGATGCTTCACCGATCAACCCGCTACCTAAGTCGGTGATCTTATTATTGGTTTTGGTTGGTGGTGTGGAAATTGCGCTTCAGCTGGCGGAACGTGGGATGATCGGGGGGCCAACGGCGATTGGTTGGCGATTGCAATGGGCGCAACAGTTTGGTTTTTTTGACAGTGTTTTTGAATGGATGCGCGTCAATCAAGATTATGGGTTTAAAAGTTTGGTGCGGTTTATAACCTATGCATTCATTCATGCAGGGGGCACACATATATTGTTTGTTCTGATTTTTATCGCAGCATTTGGGAAATTTGTAGCCGAGATGCTGGGTGATTTGGCCGTACTGGTGATTTATGTCATCAGCGCGATCGTCGGGGCGTTGGCATATGGGCTGATCTTGGACGAAAGCGGTATGTTAATTGGTGGGTATCCCGCAGTGTATGGGCTGTTAGGGGGATTCACGTGGGTTCAATTTTTGATCGAACGGATGGACAATAAATCTGGACTGCGTGCCTTTGGACTGATTGGGTTTTTTATGGCAATTCAGTTGGCGTATAAGCTATTCTTTGGTGGGAATAACGATTGGCTGGCGGAATTGTTCGGGTTTGGTACTGGATTTACTTTGGCGATTGCATTTGGCCCAGGTGGTTTTGGTATGTTGCGTGAATTGTTTTTGCGGCTACGTCAGCGTTGAACATAGTAAAGGCGGACCATGGCCCGCCTTATGGAACGCTCAAATTCCAGTATTATATTAGGAGTCGTCTGCTGCGATTAAACCACCAAGAAGTAGTAAGCCCAACAATGGCAATAAGATGCCACCGCCAGAAGACGTAGCAGATGAAGCGGCTGCTTCTTCTACCATCATGTCGTCTTTTGCCATTTCAGGTGTGCCAGCGAATGATGCTGCTGCCAATGAGGATGCAACCAATGCTGCAGCTGTAAGTTTTACAATTTTCATAATACTCTCCAAGATTCTTAATAGACTATATGTGTGCCAACCATAAACAAGAGTCTATAAAAAGTCACAATAAATCATGATGTACTTGGAAATGGTAAAGTTTTAGCCAGCAAAAAAGCAAAATAAAAGGCAGACCGAAGTCTGCCTTTTATCTAATAGTCTAAGTTGTGAAACTTAGGAATCGTCTGCAGCAATCAAGCCGCCAAGTAGAACCAAGCCCAACAAAGGTAACAAGATGCCACCGCCTGAAGATGCAGCAGAAGAACCTGCAGCAGCTTCTTCAACTTCTGTGATAACTGGCTCTGTCAAAGTGCCGGCGAATGAAGCTGAAGCGAAAGTAACAGCAACCAAAGTGGCTGTAGCGAATTTAGTAATAGTCATTTGAGCGCTCCCAAAAATAGGTTAACCTCTTAATGAGGATAGCCGAAACCTAAGTATCAAAAGGTCAGAATACAACTTGTTTCTTGATATTTCGGCCGTTGTTAGGTTCGAAGTGTGTTATCTAATCCACATATATTCGGATAAAGTGAGAGCGTCAATGTATTCCCAAAGTAATTCGGTGGCATAAATTTTTGGCATAAATTAGCTCAGATTCAAATGGCATTGGTGATATTTACCCTGAAAACACATCCCCGATGTGCCAGAATCCGCTAGTCCAAAGAAATACGTGTTTTCATATTGTTTTTGGGGCTTTGACTGCTTAGGTTAGCCATGTGACGCTTTTATGTCTTATAAAGTAAAGCGAGGACGAAATTTTGGCACTTGATCCGGCCGAACATATGCTTAGCGAAGCAGAGCTTGTTGCAGAAATGCTCACACAGGCCGCGCTTTCGCAAGAGTTGAATATCCCCCCGTACAAGCGGACGTTTGACCTGCTCGTAAGCTTGCCTTTGGTTGCTTGTTTCTTATTTTCACTGTTTTGGGTGGTTATTTTAAACCCGTTCTTTAACAAAGGGCGCATATTTTTTGTCCAAGAACGTATTGGTCAAAACGGCAAAGTCTTTAAAATTCGCAAATTTAGAACAATGGTTGGCGGTTTGTCGGATGCAAGATTTCAAAATGAAGAGAAAAACCGCATTACTGGCTTTGGCGAATTTCTACGTCGCACGCGCATAGATGAGTTACCGCAGATTTGGAACGTTTTCGTCGGTGACATGAGCCTGATCGGCCCACGTCCAGAGCGCCCGAAATTCGTGGTTGAATATATGGAACGGATCCCAAATTACGCGCGCCGTTTGGCCGTGCGTCCTGGAATTTCGGGGCTTGCACAATTGCGCCACGGATATACGTCCGATGTTGCAGGAACAGGGCGTAAATTGCGTTGGGATTTAGAGTATATCAACCGTATGTCTTTTCGGTTGGATATGGTAATCTTGGGTGAAACGGCGCGCATTGTCTTTGGGCGCATGTTCTTTATTGAAGTAAAAACAAAGCTGTAAAATCATGACACAAAAAATTCTACTGACCGGCGGCTTAGGCTATATCGGATCGCATACTTATGTCGAACTGATCGCGGCGGGTTATGATGTGGTGATTGTCGATAACCTTAGCAATTCAAAACTGTCTGTGTGCGACCGCTTGGCCAAAATCACGGGCCAAGAAACATCGTTCATCCAAGCGGATATTTTGGATCGTTCCGCCTTGTCCCAAATATTCGCGAAGGATGCATTTGACGCAGTCATTCATTTCGCAGGGCTTAAGGCGGTGGGCGAAAGCGTCGAAAAACCGCTGGATTACATGCAGGTTAATGTCACTGGTCTTGTGAATATATTGCAAGAAATGCAGACCGCGAACGTGAATGCATTGGTGTTTTCGTCGTCAGCCACCGTGTACGACGTATCCAATGTTTCGCCTCTAAAAGAGGGAATGCCAACAGGTTATACAAACCCATACGGTTACACAAAATTGGTTTGTGAACAGATTTTGGCGCAGGCCACCCATGCAAACCCAGAATTGAAAACGGGCATTTTGCGATATTTCAATCCAGCGGGCGCGCACAGTTCTGGCCTGATCGGTGAAGATCCACGAGATATTCCCAACAATTTGATGCCCTATATTTCGCGCGTTGCGAGTGGTGAATATGAGTTCGTGCGTATTTGGGGGGACGATTACCCAACGCCAGATGGCACAGGTGTGCGTGATTACATTCATGTGGATGATTTGGCCACTGGCCATGTTTCATCGCTTCATGCGCTGTTAGACAAAGGCGAAAGCCATTTGGTCAATTTGGGGCGTGGTCAAGGATATTCCGTGATGGACGTTTTGAATGCTTATAGCCGCGCATGTGGGCGTGAATTACCGCATCAAATCTTGCCGCGCCGCGCGGGTGATATCGCACAGATGTACGCCGATGTTGAACAGGCCAAACAGGTTTTGGGGTTCGAAGTTTGCCGCGATGAAGTTTGCCGCGATATGGATGCCATGTGCGCAACCAGCTGGAACTGGATCAATACGGGCGCCAAGGATGGCTAGCCCCGCTTGATGAACCCTTTGACGTCTTTGCGTGAAACTGCGCCAAATGCCTTTAGGAAGACGCCATAGCTGATGATACCCGACATTATCAGCCCAAACAGCGCGACATAACGCAGTCTTGGGGTGGTAAAGGCATCCCCCATCATTTTTTGCACCAGATACACCGTGACCCCCATCGCAATGCTGGCCAGTAAAATATAAGGTAGGCGGGATTTAAGGCGGTCATCTAATCGCGCCGCATCACCCATTGCGCCACAACCACGCCACAACAAAATAACCATGGCCCAAGACGACATCGTTGTTCCCATTGCTGCTGCAAGGAAGCCAAACTTCCATGACAGGCCAATTGCCAAACCGACGTTTAAAACCATTGCCGCAAGTGCGAAACGAAATGGTGTTTTGGTGTCTTCACGGGCGAAGTACAAAGGTTGTAAAACTTTTTGCAAAACAAACGCAGGCAAACCAATCCCATAGATTGCCAATGCGGCTGCGGTTGCCAATGAATCCGATGCGGCAAATGCACCGCGTTCAAACATCACCGAAATCAATGGATAAGGCACAATTGCCAATGCCACGGCTGATGGCACTGTTAGCAACAGCGAAAATTCCAGTGCTCGGTTAAAGGCATCACGTCCCCCGGCATCATCACTGGCCAGCAGTTTTCGCGACAGCTCGGGCAATAAAACGATTCCAATTGCAATGCCAACAACGCCCAGAGGCAGTTGGTACAGCCGATCCGCATAATAAAGCCAAGCGAACGCGCCTTCGAAATAACTGGCAACTTGACGGCCAACCAAAAGGTTGATTTGAACGACACCCCCCGTCAAGATTGCTGGAACTGCTAGTGTAAACAATCGTTTCATGTCGGGGCCAAACGAGGGCAGGGTGAACGACAACCGCACCCCCATGCGTCGCACCGCGATATAAACCAAACCCATCTGTGCAATCCCTGCGACAGCAACGCCCCAAGACAGTGAGGTCCCCATATCCCATTCTAGATTAGCCGCGACGAACATTGTGGCAACCAAAATGATGTTTAATAAAACAGGCGCGGCGGCGGCGGCGGTAAAGTGGCGGTGTGCATTCAATATTCCGCTGAATAATGCAGCCAAGGATATGAATAAAACATATGGGAAAATAATACGTGAAAGGTCAACCGCCAGATCAAAACGCCCGTCTGCGATAAAGCCGCTTGCCATTGCATAGACCAAATAAGGCATGAATAGCTGTGCCACTACGGTTAGCAAAATTAGCATACCCGCCAGTGTAGATAACGCCTGTGTGGCGAATTTTTCGTGGTCTTCACCAGCTTCTAGCTTTTTGGTGTACAGCGGCACAAAGGCCAAATTGAATGCACCTTCAGCGAAAAAACGGCGAAACAGATTGGGCAATGAAAATGCCGCTTGGAAGGCTTCGGCAACGACGCCCGTCCCCAAATAGGCGGCCATCATCAAATCGCGAAACAACCCAGCAAAGCGACTGATCAATGTCCAGCCGCCAACGGTTACAAATGACTTTACCATTTTGCCGGACTTGCTCATGCCATTGACGCCTCTACACCCAGTTCGATTGCGTGTTGTAATTTTTCACGAATGGCTTGTTGTTTGCTTTCGGATCTAATTTTTAAGCCAACCATGTCTTTGACATAAAACACATCAACGGCTTGTGCGCCATATGTTGCAATGACGGCGCTGGAGATTTGGATGTTGGCATTCGCCAATGTACGGGTCAAATCGAACAGCAAGCTGTGGCGATCACGCGTATCGACTTCGATTATCGTATAAAAATCGGAACCTTCGTTATCGAATGTGATTTGTGTGGGAACTTTGAAATTGCGTTCGCGCTTTTTCAATTTATTGCGCCCCTTCAAAACGTCACGCGCGATCACATCGCCCGCCATCGTTCGATCAACCATCTTTTTCAATCGATCCAAACGACTGCCATCAAAGGGGAAGCCGTCGTCGTCCTGTATCCAAAATACCTTGGTTACGTATCCATCCGAAGACGTGTAACTGCGTGCATCAACAACATTGGCGTTCACCATGGCCAAGGCACCCGATATGCGTGAAAAAATGCCTGGATGATCATGCATCACGAACTGAACACGCGTCGCATCGCGATCCTTGTCTACTTCAAAATGGGTCGCCATCGGTTGTGTTGCTACGTCCTTAAGCAGTTGTGCGAAAATCAATTGGGTCTCGCTGTCTAGGCCTTGCCAATAAGGCGGGTAATGACGGTCCAACTCTGTTTGTATATCAACGGGGTCCCAATCAGATAGCTGTTCGGCCAACGTGGCCTTGGCGACTTTAGCAGGATTGTTTTTACCATGAGTGTCGATGCCGTCTTGGATCAATGCCCGTGTATGATGATATAGATCACGCAACAATTGCGCTTTCCAATTATTCAATGCACCCGGCGCAACACCACGAATATCACAAACAGTAAGGACGGCCAGCAGGTTCAACCGCGTTGTCGTTTTGACGATTGCCGCAAAGTTACTGACGGTTTTTGGATCTGATAGGTCTCGTTTTTGGGCGAAATCTGACATGACCAAATGGTTTTCAACCAACCAGACAACAGTTTCTGTCTCTGATTCTGACAAACCCAATTCTGGCGCGATTTGTGCGGCCAGCCGCCCGCCCGCAATTGAATGATCTTCAGGCAGGCCTTTGCCAATGTCATGCAGTAACAAGGCGATGTACAAAACGCGGCGATCAACGCCGTTTTTTAAGATTCCAGACGACATAGGTAATTCTTCAAGCAAGCTGCCTTGTTCGATCCGTGCCAGTGTCGAAATACACTGGATCGTGTGCTCATCCACAGTGTAGCTGTGGTAAAAATTGAATTGCATCATGGCGATAATACGTTCGAATTCAGGAATGATCGCGCCCAAAACACCAAGTTCGTTCATACGACGTAATGCACGTTCTGGATTGCCGTAATCCAACATCAACGACATGAAAATGCGTTGTGTTTCTGGTGATTGACGGACTTCGTCGGTGATTAAATCCAAGTTCGCAGTGACAACGCGCATCGCATCTTGGTGAATTAAGTAACCGGTTTTTAAACCCTCTTCAAAAAGACGTAAAATGTTAATTGGATCGTCCAGAAAGCTGTCTGGATCGCGCAAATCTATCCGCCCCAAGTCTAAATGGAATAATTCACTCAAGGCCTCTTCTGTATTGCCACGGCGCCAAACCATATTGCGTAATCGATCACCCAATGACATTGACGCTTTTACATGTTGTGCTTCCAGTGCCGTTAAGAACACGCGCGTCAATTCACCTGCATGGGTTGCATGGGTGAAATAGTCTTGCATGAACCGCTCCACTCCGCGCATGCCTTTGCCACCTTGGTATCCCATCCGCTTGGCCACATCGACCTGATGATCAAAAGTTAACTGTTCGGTTGCGCGCCCCGCGTTTAGGTGCAGATGACATCGAACTGCCCACAGAAAATCATGCGCCGCCACGAAGTTATCGTATTCTTGTTGGGTAAAATAACCCCGTTCAATCATTTGATCATGGGTTTGTGCGTGGGCAATATATTTGGTGATCCAAAACAAAGATTGCAAATCACGCAACCCGCCTTTGCCCTCTTTTACGTTGGGTTCCACCATGTAACGTTGGCCGCCTTGGCGTTCATGTCGCGCAGCGCGTTCTTCTAGCTTCTCTTCGACATATTCGGTGGCGGTGGATTGAAACAGGTCGCGCCATAACCGTTTATTTAAATTGTCGTACAGGCCTTGGTCACCACATAAATGGCGACATTCCATGAGGGCCGTTTTAATCGTTTGATCTGTTTTTCCCAACTGTATGCACTCGACAGCGCTTCGCGTGGAATGTCCAACCTTTAGGCGCATATCCCACAGAGTATACAACATGCTTTCGATTATATTTTCGACCCGTGGCGTCATTTTTGACAACGTCAAAAACAAAAGATCAATATCTGAAAAGGGTGCCATTTCGCGTCGGCCGTAACCACCAACGGCAACAACAGCCATGCGGTCTGTGCGTGGGCTGCCTTCCAAAGGATGCAAAATGGTATCTACAAAATTAAACGCATAAGTGATCAACTGATCCTTAAGATAAGAATAGGAAGCAATCGCACGTGGCGATTGAAACGGATCAGCACCTAATGCGGTTTCAATGGCGCCACGTCCTTGTTGGTTTTGTTCACTCATGATTTTGGCAAACGCTTGGCGCAGTGTGTCTGTACCTTCGGTCTGGATCGCATTTTGCACTGCAGTGTCCAATTTTTCCTTATCAAAAAGCAAATCGGGCGCGCATATTAGCGCACCCGTTTCAGACAAACCATCAGTTGAAGTCATGTGTTTATGATCCCGAGCCACCAAATTTAGTAGGAGCCGATGAAATAACGCGTAGGCCCCCTGCGGATGCTTCTGCCACAGAAAGGGCGCGTTGTGTAGAACCATTATTCAACAAGCGAAATGCGCCACTGGCACCGCGGAACCCTTGGCTACGTGTTAATTGTGAGCGTTGAGCGGCTCCTGCATTTTTGCTATTCAGCAATTCCGCGAACGCTTTCATCCCGTCATACGCAATGCCAGCCAACGGATGTGGCGCTGTTCCATATGTGTTATTAAAACGGCCATTAAACGCGCTGATTGCAGCCCCATCTGGAATTGCGAACCAGCCACCACGAAGTCCCGCTGCTCCTAATGTTGATTGTGGAATATCCCAACGTGCTAAACCCAGCACTTTGATGTTTTCGATATCCAATCCACCAGCAGGCAATCGTTGTGCCAACAATGGTAATCCAGATGCGCTGTCAGCGGTTAAAACCACAGCCGTAGAACCAGATTCGCCCAGTTTTGCGGCAATTGCAGGTGCCGAACCGGAAATCCCTTCTGGTGAAAACGGATATGAATATGTTCCTACGAAACGTGCGCCTGTGCGCGATGCCGCAGATTTAACGGCATTTGCCGCCGCAGTACCCGCCGCGTTTTGGGGTGCCACAACAGCCACAGATTTATACCCTTTGGCGGATGCATATCCCACAATTCGGTTCGCTGTGTTTTGGGGTGAATTCCCCAAAACGAAAACATTTCCACCTGCGACACTGATATTGTTTGAAAAGCTAAGAACATTGATGTTCTTGGCTGCCGCAACTTTCCCAACTGCATTGGCAGATTCTGCGAACAGCGGGCCAATAATGATTTTTGCGCCATTAGAAATTGCCGTTTGGGCAGCGGTGGCTGCCTGTGCTGGGTTGCCAGCAGTTGCGTAAACACGCATATTTATTTTCGCATTTGGATGATCGGCAATTGCCATTTCCGCGGCGCGGATCAAATTGTTTGCCAAATTCTCTTGGTTGGCGTCACCAGATCCAGATGGCACCAACAGTGCAACTTTTACAGTGGCATTTGGATTGATCCGTGGTCCGTCAGCCGCATCGCCAGACTGTGTGTTTGTTACGGGTTCGCATGCCGCCAACGACAGCGCCAAAATCCCGCCCAGCATCGCGCGACGCCCACTTGAAATCGAAGTCCTATAATTCATTTGCTCTTCCCCACCCAAAAATACTGGTAACTGCACTAACGCTTGTGTCAAAAGGTAGGGGATAGGTCGCCAAATTACAACGGTCGGCCCAAGACATGGGCGGAAAAATTCGCATGATTACGAAAAAACTGGACGCAGGATTGCATATTTTGGCAACACCGATTGGTACTGCCAATGACATTACGTTACGTGCGTTACAGATTTTGCGCGACGCAGACGCATTGGCCGCAGAAGACACGCGCGTGCTGCGTAAATTGATGGATATCCACGGAATTGATTTGGACGGTCGGCGCATTATGCCATATCACGATCACAACGGTGATGCGCAGCGGCCCAGAATTATGGAGCTTTTGGCGGCGGGAAAAACAGTTGCCTATGCGTCTGATGCGGGAACACCATTAATCGCCGATCCTGGGTTTTCATTGACCAAAGAAGCAATCGCACAAGGTTATCGCATTCACGCAGCGCCTGGTGCCAGTGCGGTACTGACCGCGCTTTGCTTGGCAGGACAACCAACGGATAATTTCTTTTTTGGCGGTTTTTTGGGATCAAAGTCATCACAACGTGTGAAAAACTTGGAAAAAGTGGCTGCGCTTGGTGCGACGCTTGTTTACTATGAATCTCCTAAGCGCACGATCGCGGCCCTGACCGATATGGCTATGGTGCTTGGATCTGATCGCAAAGTTTCAGTCTGTCGCGAATTGACCAAAAGATTCGAAGAAGTCATTCGAGGAACAATTACTGAGGCCATTGGCGAAATTGAAACTCGAAACAGTTTCAAAGGCGAAGTCGTCATCGTTTTGGGTCCACCCATTAAAAAAGAGATAAGCGATGACGATATTCACAATGCCTTAAGCATTGCACTGCAAGAATACAGGATCAAAGATGCCGCGACGCAAATAGCAGAACAATTCGGTATCCCACGCAAACGTGCCTATGAAATGGCGCTTAAAATCAAGAATGGTGATTAATGTCTTTAACAGCATATCATGCAGGGCTTGCGGCAGAACATTGTGTTGCTGATAAATATACGCGATGTGGTTTAGATATTGTCGCGGAACGGTTTAAATCATCCATGGGCGAAATTGATTTAATCGCGCGCCATAATGACAAATTATATTTCATCGAAGTCAAAAAAAGCAAAACGTTTGATCGTGCGGCTAATGCGCTGGGTGCGCGCCAAATGAAGCGTATTCAAAATGCATCGCTGTGTTACCTGCAAAAAATGGGCCTGCCTTTGGAAACAAAGATGCGTTTCGATGTGGCTTTGGTTGACGCCCAAGGTTTCATAAAAGTGATCCCAAACGCCATTCATTGAGCTAAGCATCCCTTGCATCAATGCTGGCCATGGGTCATGTATCTAAAACACTTATGTTTTGGAGAAACCGATGCCCCTTAAAATCGCCATACAAATGGACCCGATTGAACCAATTGATATCAACGCAGACAGCACGTTTCGTATCATGGAAGAAGCGCAAGCGCGTGGGCATGAGCTTTTCTATTATACACCAGATCAGCTGGCCTACGAAGACGGCCAAATAATTGCAATTGGTTGGCCTGTTACTGTTCGCCGCGAAGTTGGTAATCACTTCACCAAAGGCGAAAAGATCAAAATAGCGCTGGCTGACTGGGATGTTGTCTGGCTTCGCCAAGATCCACCATTTGACATGGGATATATCACCACAACGCATTTGCTGGATATGGTTCATCCCGACACATTGGTGGTTAACGATCCACAATGGGTGCGTAACTATCCAGAAAAACTGTTGGTTTTAAATTTCCCTGATTTGACACCGCCAACAACCATCGCGCGCGATATCGACATCCTCAAAGCATTCAAAGAAAAGCACAAAGACATCATTCTAAAGCCATTGTACGGCAATGGCGGAGCAGGTGTTTTCCGTCTTGGTCCAGATGATAAAAACCTAAGTTCTCTGCACGAATTATTTTGTGGCATTAACAACGAACCACTGATTGCCCAAAAATTTCTGCCCGATGTATCCAAGGGCGACAAGCGTGTTATTTTGATCGACGGCGAACCAGTTGGTGCAATCAACCGCGTTCCAGCCAAGGGCGAAACACGTTCTAACATGCACGTTGGTGGCCGACCCGAAAAGGTGGCCTTGGATGAACGTGATTTGGAAATTTGCGCCGCAATTGGCCCCTTGTTGAAAGAAAAGGGTCAGGTGTTTGTTGGTATCGACGTGATTGGCGGCAACTTGACGGAAATCAACGTCACATCCCCAACAGGCATTCAAGAATTAGAACGCTTTGACAACATTAACGTAGCTGAAAAAATCTGGATTGCGATCGAAAGCAAATTCTAATGTCGCTGCGCTTTGGGTTTTACAGTCTGGGATCACGCATATTTATGAAATTCCCGATGCGCGTGGTCAAGAATGTGCCATGGTTGCGCAGGTATCTGGATGTAGTTGCAAAATATAGCAACCATTCCCGCCACGGTGTAAAAACTGAAACTATGAAACTCGGGTTTGGTAAAAATGTTGTGTCTGCATTGGCGGTGAACGACGCAACACCGCAGGTGGTTTTATATGTCCACGGGGGTGGGTTCGTTTTTGGCAGCGCAGACGTGTATAAAGGGTTTGTTGTCAAAATATCGACACGTCTGGGTTTGCAAGTGATTATCCCAGATTATGCCTTGGCCCCTGAACAGCCATTCCCAGCTGGATTTAATGACGTGATGAACTGCTATACTGCTTTGCTAGACCAAGGGTACGAAGGCAAGGATATTGCATTGATGGGCGACAGTGCGGGGGGGAATCTGATCTTGGCCGCTTTGGCAGAAATACTTAAGCGCGATTTGCCAAAACCTGCCTGTATTGTGGCTTTGGCAGCGCAGACTGATTTCACCTTCCAAGGGGCTAGTTTGACAGAAAATCGCAAATCAGATTGTGTTCTGGTCAGCGAGCGATACGGTGAATTACGTGAGAAATACCTAAATACTCAAGATCCACGAGATCCACGTGCCTCTCCTCTGTTTGCCACGTTTACCGATGCACCCCCTGTACGATTTATTTGAAAAACATTGCCACACCCTTTTAGCATCTGTATCTTCGATGACAAAGCAATAACCTTCCGGTTTTGGGTTGAAACGGCAGTTGGGATGCAATGCGTGGATATGCCATGGGGCATTCCGCCTTGCCAGATTTTGGCACAACGGTGCAATCTCGTTGCGGTCGATTTCCGTGAAATCCGGGGCTGAATGTTTCATCTCATTGCCTCTGACCTAGCCACCACAGCCAACCACTGCGGTTGCGGATATCTCGACCTTTACATTTGGTACCGGGAACTGCACCACGATGGCCGCGTTGGCCGGTAGGATGTCGCCGAAGATTTCGCCCAAAACCGGGCCGATTGTGGTAAAGACTTCGGCCGAAGTGACGTAGGTTGTGATTTGCACCACGTCTTGCAAGGTTGCTCCGGCCTCTTTTAAGGCGGGCTCGATGTTACGTATAATCTGGTGCAGTTGAGCGACCGGATCATCATCGCACGAACCGGTCTCATAGTTAAAGCCAACTGTGCCCGAAATGTAGACGGTTTCGCCAACTTTAACGGCACGGCTGTAGCCAAAGTCTTTTTCAAAGCTTGACCCAGAGGAAATGTTAATGCGTTTTGTCATTGTATCGTTGTCCTTTTTCAGTTCTCTTTGTTAAGTGTTTTCTTGGTCAACTCATTTGCTGGAAACCAAGGGATGTGTGTATCGATCCAGTTCGACATCCGGCTGCAATATAGGATCACTTCGGCGAATAAATCCTGCAGCGGAACCTCGCCCGCTTCAACACAGGCGATGGCATCGTGCAGAAAGATTTCACTATCATTTAGGTGGCAGTAATGACCGATCCGGGAGATCCCCAGTTCCAGTGCATTTATCGCAGCAGCTCGGCGGGCTTGGTCGCTGAAACGGTCGGGCTTTATCCAGAGCTGCCATAGACTTTCCTGAACGCAGCGGTAATAACCGTCCGCCGTGGCCATCGGGCCAAAGGGAATGTTGTGGCCCTTGTTGGCAAGTAGCCGGGCAATTTCATCCGGTTCTGCCTGCCACACCGCGCGCCGCGTGTACTGAATCCGGGCCCAAGCGTTATCTCCTTTTGGCAGCGGTGCTGGAATTGCCGGTGTCGTATTTTTCAGGCGCAGGTTGGCGGTGAATACTTTCGATCCCGCCTCTTTTCGCTGGCGCCTGGCGTATTTTTTAAGCCAATTAATTGGGCCCTGAAGTTGGCCCAGATAGGTTACCGCTGCGGTTTCAGCCTGCAGGGAATCATAGACGATTTCAAGGTACTGCCGGTCAGGATAGTATAGGAATGAACCCGGCGGTAATTTGTGAATATCCGTTGCACTCTCCAATGCAGCGAGGATCGGGCTTGGCCAATAGATGTGGCAACCTGCTATTTTGGCACAGTGAATTGTAATCTCAGCAGGCAACCATGCTTTCAACTGACGCAGAGTTTCAGAGCCCGGCGCATCTATCAGGGCGATTTCGTGGTCCCGCCCCTCGCAGGAAAAGATCAATGTTCCGCTCATTTCGACCTCTTCAGTACAAAGCCATTCGCGGTCCAACCACCGTCGACCGGCAGGATCACACCGTGAATCATACTTGCGTTGGTGGAACTCAGGTGTCTAACGTCAGCACCTTTGGGACAAACATGAGTGTTTGAATAACGGAGGGTTTCTGGTTCATCTTAACGTTAAGGAGTTAAGTATGACAAAGAAATCAGGACAGTCGAAAGCGGCTGCGGATAAA
>Ga0209532_1000173_pt1 | contig 59481 bp, 61 predicted proteins | sample COG_02_FD_184746 | JGI IMG/M metagenome (GOLD analysis project Ga0209532, IMG submission 184746) | Pelagic Microbial community sample from North Sea - COGITO 998_met_02 (SPAdes) (version 2) | ecosystem: Environmental > Aquatic > Marine > Neritic zone/Coastal water | place: Helgoland, sampling... | reverse complement strand
GTTTGAACTTCAGGCCATTTGTAGTGCGCGTAAAGTTCGGGATCTGAATGGGCTTTCTTCTTCACCCAAGCACCATGAACCGTCCCGCCATAATATTTTTCCACTGCTTTATGCAGCTTCGTATTTTTGCCACTGACAACATCGATATCAAACGTCTTTCTTTCGGCGTCAGTAATCAAATGTTTCATAAAGCCGCTCGCATGAACCGACGAACTTGCTTCGTCGGGGCCTGCCTTCGCCCACAAGAAGGCACATAAATGAACCTCGGTCACATAAAGGGAACCGCCATGTTAGACACCGAAAAATGCCCCGACTGCCAACGTATAAACCAAGTTCTGTCACGCGTTGGCGACCGCTGGAGCGTCTTGGTGATAATTTCACTGTCTCAATATGGAACGCTGCGCTTTAATGAATTGAAACGCAATTTGGGTATTTCACAACGCATGCTAAGCCTAACGCTGCGCGAACTCGCACGCGACGGGCTGGTATCACGCACCTATCATCCGACTATACCACCCAAGGTCGAATACGCTCTGACCCCTATGGGTGAATCTTTTCGTGAACCTGTGCGCGCACTCGGTACTTGGGCATTGGAAAATCTTGATACCATCGACGAAGCCCGTAAAAATTACGACGCCGCTGCTGAAAAATAAGTAAACTTATTAATCCAATTTGAAATCAAAATGCTTGCGTACCGCTTCTTCGATTTTCCATGTACCTTTGAAATTTGCCTCGACCACAAATGCATCGCCAGCCTGAACCACAACGGGTTCGCCTCCATCTGGCGTAATGACAATGCGTCCTTCGATCATGTGTACAAACTCATAAGCTGAATAAACCGCGTGATATGTCCCGGGCGTTGCTTCCCATACACCTGACAACATCGTGCCTTCTTTGTTGGTGTGGACGGCCCAAGTCTTCATACTTGGTGTGCCTTCGACAACTGTCCAGCCATCCAAATCATTGGTATCTGGTTCCGCGGTAATTGAGAGCTTGGTAATCGTTTGCATTTTACAATCCATATGTCGTTCGCTTGATACGATATGCATTCACAGCCAAAACACAAGTAAAGCCGCTTCAAGCCGTGCCAACACAAGAAAACCGAAAAATTCCATTGAACCGTTAGCGCTTACATAGCATAAGGCGCTGTATGTCGTTATTTGTAGGTGATTATACTGATTTAGACCTGTACGAATCCTTTATCAGGTTACAACATGACCACATCAACCAAGCCTTCACCAAACCACAAAGTGAACCAAGTGTGACACAGCGAATGTAAAGATCATCTTTCAGCACTCTCGCAATTTCAGCCCGCAAGGACTCTCAATGACAAGCTTCAATAAAATCCTTATCGCTAACCGTGGCGAAATCGCTATCCGCATTATGCGCGCAGCAAATGAAATGGGTAAAAAGACCGTCGCGATTTACGCCGAAGAAGATAAACTCGGCTTGCACCGCTTCAAAGCCGACGAAGCATATCGCATTGGCGAAGGCATGGGGCCAGTTGCGGCCTATCTCTCTATTTCCGAAATCATCCGCGTCGCAAAAATGTGCGGCGCAGATGCGATCCACCCTGGCTATGGCCTGTTGTCCGAAAACCCAAATTTCGTTGACGCCTGCGAAGAAGCCGGAATTAAATTCATCGGCCCCAAAGCTAAAACAATGCGCCAATTGGGCGACAAAGCATCAGCACGTCGTGTCGCAATGGCCGCCGGCGTTCCCGTCGTCCCAGCGACCGAAGTTTTACCCGATGACATGAACGAAGTTCGCCGCATGGCGAACGAAGTCGGTTATCCATTCATGCTCAAAGCATCGTGGGGCGGCGGCGGTCGCGGCATGCGCCCAATCATGAACGAGTCCGAGCTAGAAGAAAAAGTTCTCGAAGGTCGACGCGAAGCAGAAGCAGCATTTGGCAACGGCGAAGGTTACCTTGAACGCCTCGTCCAACGCGCACGTCACGTCGAAGTCCAAATTCTGGGCGACAGCTACGGCGAAATTTACCACCTTTATGAACGTGATTGTTCCGTCCAACGTCGCAACCAAAAAGTTGTCGAACGCGCACCAGCGCCCTATTTGACAGAAGAGCAGCGCACAGAAATCTGTAATTTGGGCCGCAAAATATGTGCCCACGTGGGTTACGAATGTGCTGGCACTGTCGAATTCCTGATGGACATGGACACACAGGAATTCTTCTTCATCGAAGTAAATCCGCGTGTACAGGTCGAACACACAGTGACAGAAGAAGTCACAGGCATCGACATCGTACGCGCCCAAATTAAAATCGCCGAAGGCAAAACATTAGCTCGCGCAACTGGCGCTGCATCCCAAGAAGACATCAAGTTAAACGGCCATGCCCTACAAACGCGGATCACAACAGAAGATCCACAAAACAACTTCATCCCCGATTATGGCCGCATCTCGGCCTATCGTTCGGCGACAGGTCTGGGCATTCGATTGGATGGTGGTACAGCCTATTCAGGCGCGGTAATCACACGCTATTACGACAGCTTACTTGTTAAAATCACCGCCAAAGCATCCAGCCCAGAAAACGCCATCGCACGTATGGATCGGGCCCTGCGCGAATTTCGTATTCGCGGCGTTTCAACAAACATCGCATTCGTGATTAACTTGTTGAAACACCCAACATTCTTGGACAACAGCTATACCACCACATTTATCGACAACACGCCTGACTTGTTCAATTTCAAACCACGCCGCGATCGTGCAACGAAAATTTTAAACTACGTTGCCGACATCACAGTTAACGGCCATCCTGATGTGTTGGATCGCCCAAAACCTGATGCCTTGGCCAAAGCACCAAAAGCACCGCTGCACCGCGCGCCAAAACCAGCCTATGGTACGCGCAACCTTCTAGAAGACAAAGGCGCCCAAGCCGTTGCTGACTGGATGGCGGATCAAAAGCAATTACTGATCACTGACACGACGATGCGTGACGGGCACCAATCTTTGTTGGCAACGCGCATGCGTAGCTTTGACATGATCAAAGTGGCCGATGCCTATGCTCACAATCTGCCGCAACTGTTCTCGATGGAATGTTGGGGCGGCGCGACGTTTGATGTGGCTTACCGTTTCTTACAAGAATGCCCATGGCAACGTCTGCGCGATCTGCGCCAGCGGATGCCAAATGTCATGTCGCAAATGTTATTACGTGCATCAAACGGCGTTGGTTACACAAATTACCCAGATAACGTCGTCCAAGAATTTGTACGCCAAGCTGCGGATACAGGCGTTGATGTATTCCGCGTTTTCGACAGCCTGAACTGGGTTGAAAACATGCGCGTGGCAATGGACGCCGTCGTTGAAAACGGCAAAGTCTGCGAAGGCACAGTTTGTTACACTGGTGACATCTTAAACCCAGATCGCGCCAAATACGACCTGAACTACTATGTCAAAATGGGCCAAGAGCTTAAATCCGCAGGCGCGCATATATTGGGCCTCAAAGACATGGCAGGTCTACTTAAACCTGCAGCAGCACGCGTATTGGTCAAAGCGCTAAAAGAAGAGGTCGGCTTGCCGATCCATTTCCACACACACGACACATCTGGCATTGCAGGCGCGACAATTCTCGCCGCCGCAGATGCAGGCGTTGACGCCGTGGATGTTGCAATGGACGCATTTTCTGGCGGCACATCACAACCATGTCTTGGCTCAATCGTCGAAAGCTTGCGTCACACGGATCGTGACACAGGTCTAGACATCGAAGCAGTGCGTTCCATCAATGATTACTGGGAAGGCGTGCGCGGCCAATACGCTGCATTTGAATCCGGTCTTTCTGCGCCCGCATCCGAAGTATACCTTCACGAAATGCCAGGCGGACAATTCACCAACCTAAAAGCACAGGCACGTTCACTCGGCCTAGAAGATCGCTGGCCAGAAGTTGCCCGTACTTACGCGGACGTTAATCAAATGTTCGGCGATATCGTCAAGGTAACACCCTCTTCCAAAGTGGTCGGCGACATGGCCTTGATGATGGTAACCCAAGATCTAACACGCGCCGCCGTAGAAGACCCTGAAACAGACGTCGCCTTCCCTGACAGTGTCGTCGACATGATGCGCGGCAACCTTGGTCAACCCGAAGGCGGTTTTCCAGACACAATAATCAAAAAGGTGCTGAAAGGCGAAAAGCCAGACACATCACGCCCCGGCGAACATCTGAAACCCTTGGATTTAGATGCAGAGAAAGCAAAGCTTTCCGATCTACTCGAAGGTGCCACAGTCGACGGCGAGGATTTGAACGGTTACCTGATGTACCCCAAAGTATTCTTGGATTATATGGGGCGTCATCGTGAATACGGCCCAGTGCGCACTTTGCCTACAAAAACATTCTTTTATGGCATGAAACCACGCGACGAAATCAGTGTCGAAATTGATCCCGGAAAGACGCTGGAAATTCATCTGGTCGCAGTGGGCGAAAGCGACGAAGACGGCCAAGCACGCGTCTTCTTTGAGCTCAACGGCCAACCACGTACCGTACGTGTAACCGACCGATCCAAGGCAGCCACCACCATCAAACGCGCCGTCGCTGAAATCGACAACGCCGCACACATCGGCGCACCAATGCCAGGCGTCATCAGCTCTGTTGTGGTTACGGTGGGTCAAGCAGTCAAAGCAGGCGATCTGTTATGCACAATTGAAGCCATGAAAATGGAAACAGGTATCGCAGCTGAAAATGACGGTGTGATCAAAACGATCCACGCACCAGCCGGTTCACAAGTGGACGCCAAAGATCTTTTGGTCGAGTTCGAAGTTTAAATCCTATTTTGGGCAAGATCTTTTTCTTGCCCAAATATCCGCCCCGCAGGGCACACGCGCGTCAGCGCTCATAAAAATGCGAAGCTCAATCTACCGAGATGCCCGCGCAATCACGCCAACAGCAACCATTCCAACCAAGATCACAACAATCGATGCACCCGACGCCCCTTGGATATCCTCCAGCGACGCCGCATTATAAATTTGGGTGGCCAACGTTTCGAACCCAAATGGGCGTAACAACAAGGTGGCAGGTAATTCTTTAATACTGTCAACAAACACCATCAAAACGGCAATCAATAAAGACGTCCAAATCATTGGAATGTGAACCCGCCCCAACACTTGGGTTGGGCGCAACCCCAATGAACGCGCCGCGTCCCCGATGTTTGGCGAAAACCGCCCCATCGCACTGTCGACTGATCCAAATGCCAATGCAAAAAACCGCACAGACAGTGCAAAAATCACCGCGGTCGCGGTGCCCGTCAATAACAATCCAATATCAGCTCCGGTCAGGGCTTCGACTAGGTCAGCCAAATTACGATCAAAAAATGCCATCGGAATTAAGATCCCCACCGCCAAAACTGCACCTGGCGCCGCATACCCGATGGTCGCAACAGGTGCCAATAATTTGGGTGCATCCGAACGCGACGACCGAATGGCAAAGATCAAAACCAATGCTGCCCCTACTGTTACAACAGCGGCAACCAAACCCACCCAAATTGATGTCCACGCCGCACGTAAGAATACTGGATCAGACCATAAACCACTTACACTCAGCGCATGTTCAAACATGATCGCAAACGGCATGATAAACCCAAACAACACCGGCAATGCACACAAGAAACTGACCAGAATGCCACGCCCCAACGGCAACACGTCACGCACAGGTGGCGTCGATTGATTGTGGCGTTGATGCACACGCATCTTGCGTCGTGAATACCGTTCCAAGATGACTAAAACCATCACCACGCCAAATATCACCACTGCTATCTGCGCGGCGCCGCCAACGTTCGAACTCTCTAACCAGACTGTAAAAATACCCGTGGTCAGAGTCTGTACCGCAAAAAACTCAACCGCGCCAAAATCATTCAACGCTTCCATCATCACCAAGGCTGTGCCGATTGCAATCGCTGGGCGTGCCAGCGGTAATGCAACGGCCCAAAATGCCCGCACTGGCCCAGCGCCCAATGCGCGTGCCACTTCGATTGTGCGGCTGGATTGCTCGCGAAATGCGGCGCGTGCCAGCAAATAAACATAGGGGTATAATGACAATGAAATTACGAAAATCGCAGCACCGCGTGATCGTACTGCTGGGAAATAATAATCCCGTGACGTCGCCCAACCAAACCAATCACGCAACACCGTCTGCGCAGGCCCAGCATATTCCCAAAAGTCCACAAACGCATAGGCACCGATATATGCAGGGATCGCCAATGGAAATAACAATACCCATTCCAAAACACGGCGCATTGGAAACTCTTTGGTCACCACCATCCATGCACAAAACGTACCAATAACGCTGGCGCATAATGCGACGGAACCCATGATAATCAACGAATTGCGTAAATACCGCGGCAGGCTGGTGGCCATCAAATGCGGCCAAATATTCTCGGTGGGGAAAAATGCCAACCATATAACAGCCAAAATTGGCATCACGACCAATCCCGCAATCACCACAGCGCAAACCGCCCAGCGATCCCAAATTAGCTTATGTTTAACATATTTTGACATATAAAACTCTGTGCCCTTTGCATCGCAATTACACCTTGGGCAATTCGATGTCTAGCAATGGACAAACATATGGGTGAAAGATATTGGTATCACCATGGATATACGCATTTTTATCGGCGCTCATCGTACAGCTGGGCTGCACATTGAAAACATACTGGCCCAAAACGAAACGCTTTTGGCGGATCAGGGCATTATTGTCGCATCGCACGCGCTTCAACTTTCGGCGTTCAAGAACGCCACTCTTGCATTAGATGCAGGTGACAAACAACAAGACGTCAGCGATGCGTATATCAATGCGCTGACCAAAGGTGCCGACTTCGAAAAGTTGATCATCTTGGACAGACGACGTTGCGGTTCCGTAACTCGTCCAGCGCGCAAAAACTTAATCTTTCCACAGGTGCGATATTCATTGGGGCGTTTTTCAAAATACCTGCCCGCAGACAGTTATCGTTTTTTCATGGGTCTTCGCGCACCATCAACTTTCTTGCCGTCCTGCTACTCAGAATCGCTCACCCACGCCAAGGTCGAAACATTCGATGACTTCCTTGAAGATACCGATTTACGCGCACTGCGCTGGTCTGAAACTTTGGAACGCATTTTACGCTCTTTTAGCGATGATGAAGCAGAAGAATCACAAAAAACAAAACTGGTCACATGGCGCTTTGAAGATTACCCACGCATGTGGCGCGATGTTGTCGGGTCATTATGCGGCATCGAAAACCCACAAGATTTGGTTGGTGACGCTTTGCCCGTAAACCAAGGGTTATCCTTGTACGGATGTCAGTTGATGTATCAATATCTACAAGAACACGAACCCAAAGCACCAGGCGACTTCAAAAAAGTCCGTGACGCGTTTTTAGAAAAATTTGCTCACCAAGACGAAATGGATCCAGATCCAATCGGCCCGCCAGAATTCATTGAATCCTTGGATTACGCTTATGATGATGATTGGTATTACATTCAACGAATGGAAAACGTGGTTGCCCTTTCGGCCCAACCACGCATTTAAACTCTGATCAAAAGACTACATGCCCAACGCTTCTTTGTACAATTCCAGAACCGCTTCTTCTTCGGAAATCTCGTGCGCTTCGCGTTTGCGTAGCGCAACCAATTTACGCAAAACTTTTGTATCGTAACCACGACCTTTTGCTTCTGCCATCACTTCTTTTTGTTGATCCGCGATGTCTTTCTTTTCGGCATCCAAACGTTCAAAACGTTCGATGAATGCACGTAATTCATCCGCTGCCACACGGTAGGATGACTGGCTTGTTTCTTCGTTCATTTTGGACCTCTAATGTTTGCTAACCATCTGACTACTTTGCCCTTGCCGCATCTGCAAGGGCTGCGCTAAAAAAGGATATAAATAAATCCGCAGGGGTGTGTGGTTTCGCAAAGGAAGAATACTATGATTGTAACCGGCATCGTTGTCACACTATTGGGCCTGCTGGGCCTTATATACTGCATCATCAGAGGCATTCAGGCACGCCGCGCGGGTCTATCAGGTGAAGAACTGACCTCTCGCCTTAAAGGATTGGTTGCGATCAACCTTATATCCTTCTTCCTTTCTGCCATTGGACTTGGTCTCGTCGTTATCGGAATTATCCTATAGGCAACGCCCGTATCCACTTGGACATCGCCGTAATTGCTGGCGCTGTTTGGGATGGGCTGACGATGTCACCAGCAATCACGTGATTGCTGGAATCAGGTTGGTCGCCCAATACTGGGTTAACTATGTCGACCTTGCCGCCCCACATTTTCGCGACTTCGCGGGTAATTGCGGCATCCACGACTTGATCATCATTGCTAAAATAAAATAACGCAGGAATATTCGTCGTAGAAAAATCCATGCTCTCCGTATGCGCGATCAAGCTCATCATTGGGATGATGGAATGCGGTGGGTATTTCGTTGTCCAGAACTTTGCCTGTTGATCATTCAATGGTTTCCACGAACGTTCATTCCCTGCCAACCATGGAAACCAAACTCGGCTAAACGGTAACCGTCCAAGAAATGCCAACTTGTTATGCACACCAAAATTAGGCGAGATGAAAATAATACCTTCAACGTCTCGCATTATATCTGGGAAATCCAAACCAACAGCCGCCAATGTCCCACCTGTTGACGTGGTCATCAAAATGACCCTATCCCCTAATTGACGGGCAATTGCCATTGCTTCCGCCAATGCCATAACCCAATCATCCGCGTGAACAGATCCCATCGCCGCGCCCGGCAGACCATGCCCCGGCAATCGCGCAAAATACAAGTTTGCATCCAAATCCGCCGCAACCCGATCAGGAACAGGGCGCAATTCCATCGATGTCGCGGAAAACCCATGCAAATAAACGATGACATCGCGTGTGCGTGTGCCTGCTTCGCCCGCCCAAAAAACTTGTTTTGCAACACCATCCGTCAGCTGAGTATAATCGGCTTCGACATCTCGCAGATACCCATCCACGTCCGCGCCCAGCGTGTCAGGATCAAATGAAATTTCAGGGTCTACTTTTTCACGTGGTCCAAAATACATCATCCCAACCACCCCGAGCCCGACAAATATAATCAGCCCAAGGGTGCGTTTTATGATGTTGAACATGTTACCTCGCGTTGGTCACCGAATGGATGGCCTTACCAATCATGCGCAAACATCTCTCGTCCGAAAACGAATGATCCGCACCTTTGACAAGGGTCAGCCGTATATCGTCACCACTTGCATGATTGAGCAAGCGTAACGCCACGTCCACCTTAACGTCCGCATCGGCTGTACCGTGCAACAAGCGTACTGGAAACGGTAAATTCATCGGTTCACGCAACACCAATTGCTTACGCCCATCTGAAATTAAACGGTTCGTGATGGGATAAGGATCACCGTAATCACTTGGTATAAACACCACACCATCACGGGCCAATTTGGCACGCATTATGTCGTCCATCCAATCCCACATGCTGTCTTCTGTAAAATCAGGTGCTGCGGCAATTCCAACGAATCCAGCAATCCGTGCGGACATGCGTTTTGCAATCAACAGACTTATCCAACCACCCATGGATGATCCAACTAAAATCTGCGACCCCTCGGTCAGATGCGAAATCACTTCGTACGCATCATCCGCCCAATCACCAATACAACCGTCCACAAATTTTTCGGAACTCTGGCCATGCCCAGAATAATCAAATCGAATAAACGCACGGCCTTTTTCACGGGCCCATTTTTCCAAATGGATCGCTTTTGTGCCCGTCATATCCGATGAAAAGCCGCCCAGAAAAACTACCCCTGGTCCATCGCCTTCGACTTTATGATACGCGATTTTGCGCCCCTGCGCTGTGGTAAGGAATTCGGGTTTTGACATTATGAACCTCTTTTTTCTTAAAACTACTAGCGTAGAAATATCACTTCGTCATCCGCCCGATCAGTACAGGTGTAAAACGTGCCAAATTTCGCCACCCTAGCTCACGACATTCCATTTTCCATCGCCCTGATATACGACACTGCTTTCAAGTTTCCCATTCGGGAAACGCACCTCAAAAACTTTGCCATCGGTTTGGCCAGTTTTCAAAATCCCCGCATCCATCACATCGCCTGCTTTCACGTCAGAAAACATAAGGTAATATTTTGGCGCTGGCGTGAATGTCGCTTGCAAGTTCGGCTCTGAAGGAATCATAAACGTTGGCGATCCAGACATGCCCATGCCTACAAAAGCCTCATGCGATACAACCGTTCCATCCTGCACGATCATGAACGATCCCACGTTTCCTTGGCTGCTGCGCTGATCTGAAAACGTATACGCGCCATCATCCTTTGTGAAAGTAACCTCATTTTGATCAACGAGTTCGGCATCCCACGTTTGTCCCGTCTCGCCGGCATGGATGTCCCTGCGCCAAACGAAACTCATCTGCGTATTCCATGTAAACGAAATTGTCGTGGTTGGATGGGCCTTCGCGCTTAACCACGCAAGCGTCAACGTATTTGGTGAATTCACATTTGGATCTTGTTGATAAATCGCAAAGGTTCCACTTTCAGTGGATTCATTTCTTACATTTAACGTGTAATTTGCTGTCATAATTTCGGTCCCCAATGAATATCGTTATACACTCATTGATTGAGTTTCATCCGTCAAGATCACGCATATTAAACATCAAACCAATTCACCGTCGGCCCCAGATTATACACAGGCGTTTCGCCAATCATCCCCTGTTGTCCCCACGCATTATGGATATGTCCGCACAAAACCAGTTTCGGCAACCAATCCTGTATCCCGCGATGCACGGCCTTACTGCCATCATTGCGGCCGTCCTTTTGCGCATCTACGACACCAAATGGCGGTGAATGCGTAATCAAATAGACCCCACTGGGCATTCGCGCATCAATCGCATCCCGCCATCTTCGCTCATAGAGGTATTCCACGACGCATCATTGGTTGCGGGAATTTCCCCACCAATTCCAAAAAATATCTGATCCCCAATGGCACATTCATTACCCTGCAAATAATGCCAATGATCTTGGGTCTTACACGCGGCCTCTACTGCATCCGCATCATCATGATTGCCATGCACAAAAATCATCGGTGCGGGTGAATCGCGCAGGATATCCAGCGTATCCATCAACCCTTCGCGTTTGGTTGCAAAATCCCCTGCTCCAATCACCACATCCGCCTCAACACTGGCGGCCACGATTGCGCGCGCCGCGTCCTTATCACGATGCAAATCTGAAAACGCTAAAACTCTCATATCAATCTCCCTACCCAACCCTACCCGCCACTGCTTGACATTCCCAGCCCATCTGGCAAAAGACCCAAACATAACTTCAACCGAGCGTTCCGTAGGCGCTAAATCGAAAGGACTGATTACATGTCAGATATCACGATTACACTTCCCGACGGCAATTCACGTACATTCCCTGCTGGTGCAACTGGCATGGACGTCGCGAAAGACATCTCAACATCATTGGCCAAAAAGGCGATCAGCTGTTCCGTAAATGGCGAACACCGCGATCTGTCGCGCGTGCTGGATGGGGATTGCGCATTTGCAATCCACACCATGCAAGACGACGCCCAAGCCCTTGAATTAATCCGCCACGATTGCGCCCACATCATGGCGCGCGCAGTCCAAGAATTATGGCCAGAAACACAGGTCACAATCGGCCCCGTTATCAACAACGGTTGGTACTACGATTTTGACCGCGCTGAACCTTTCAGCACCGAAGATCTGTCCGTCATCGAAAAGAAGATGCGCGAAATCATCAATCTAAAGGACCCCGTTCGCCGCGAAGTATGGGAACGCGACCGCGCAATCCAATTTTACACAGACAACAACGAACCATACAAAGTCGAATTGATCGAAAGCATCCCCGGCAACGAAGACCTGTCGATGTATTGGCACGGCGAATGGCAAGACATGTGTCGCGGCCCACACTTGGTTCACACGGCACAGGTACCGGGCGACAGCTTTAAATTGATGTCTGTAGCAGGCGCTTATTGGCGTGGCGACAGCGACAAAGCAATGTTGCAACGTATCTACGGTGTCGCATTCAAAAACAAAAATGACCTCAAAGCTCACTTAACAATGCTGGAAGAGGCAGCCTTGCGCGACCACCGCAAATTGGGCCGCGAAATGGATCTGTTCCACATGCAAGAAGAGGCCCCAGGCCAAATCTTCTGGCACCCAAACGGCTGGCGTATTTACACTGGTCTTCAGGACTACATGCGACGCATGCAGGACAAAAACGGCTACGTCGAAGTGAACACACCACAGGTTGTTGATCGTAAGTTGTGGGAAGCATCTGGCCACTGGGAAAAATATCAGGAAAACATGTTCATCGTTGAAGTCGACGAAGAACACGCACGTGAAAAGTCTGTGAATGCCCTAAAACCCATGAACTGCCCATGCCACGTTCAAATCTTCAACCAAGGCCTGAAATCCTACCGCGACCTGCCATTGCGCATGGCGGAATTCGGATCATGTAACCGCTACGAACCATCGGGCGCATTGCACGGCATCATGCGTGTGCGCGGCTTTACCCAAGATGACGGTCACATTTTCTGTGCCGAAGATCAGATCGAAGAAGAGACAAAAATCTACATCGAATTCCTGTCCAACGTTTACCGCGATTTGGGGTTTGAGGAATTCAAAGTCAAATTCTCCGACCGCCCAGAAAAACGTTCGGGCAGCGACGAAGTCTGGGACAAGGCAGAAACCGCCCTGTTGGCAGCAACACGTGCCGCTGGTATCGAGCCTGAACTCAACTCTGGCGAAGGTGCATTTTATGGCCCGAAACTGGAATTCGTCCTAACCGACGCAATCGGCCGCGATTGGCAATGTGGTACTCATCAGGTCGATTTCGTAATGCCCGAACGTTTGGATGCATCCTATGTCGGCCAAGACGGCGACAAACACCGCCCTGTTATGTTGCACCGCGCGACATTGGGTTCATTCGAACGGTTCATCGGCATTCTGATCGAAAGCCACGCAGGTAAGCTACCGTTCTGGTTGGCCCCACGCCAAGTTGTCGTTGCTTCTATCGTCACAGATGCAAACGACTACGTGTTAGAAAAAGTCGCGGCATTGAACGCGGCGGGTATCCGCGCCGAAGCAGACATTCGTAACGAAAAAATCAATTACAAAGTGCGCGAACATTCTCTGGGCAAAGTTCCTGTGATTTTGGCCGTTGGCATGCGCGAATGCGAAGAAGGCACAGTGACCCTGCGCCGTTTGGGACAAAAACAAACCTCGGTTCAGATGTTTGACGATGTTCTAAATGACCTCAGCGTGGAAGCCACCCCACCAGACATGCGTTAAAAACAAACGCGCCTTCCCACTGGGAAGGCGCTTCGTTGCAATTGGGCAATCAACCCTCCAGCAACGCACTTTCTACAACATCATCCCAACCCAAATACAGCTTATCTCCGTCTTGAATGATCGGACGCTTCATAACTTTTGGCTGTGCTTGGATTTGAGCATCGACTTCGGAATTTTTCACCCACATATTCAACGCACGGTAATCGTTTGTATTGGTGTCCACAACGCGATCACCAAACTCAGCAATAAACCCTGCCAGCTCGGCCTCACTCAACGGCTCTGCACGCACATCGCGCATACTGACGTCTTTACCCGCAGCCTCTAACGTTTTACGGGCCCGTTCACACACGGCGCAGGTTCCCAATCCATAAATAATCATGTCGCAATCTCCTTGGCGATACCCATCGAATTTCACACATCACACACCCAAGCGCAACCAACCAGCGCTCTATGTGCCCTGTTGTTACATCCAAACATTTACGCTAAGAATATCGTTATGAAATATGTCCCAAAGAAAAACACCGATGACGCGCTTATTCAGGAATTCCTGAACAAGGGTGGCAAAGTCACCGTTGGCAAAACCAAACCAATGAAACCCGAATTGGGTATCAGTAAGAATGTATGGAACAATGTTCTCAGCAAAGAAGAGAAAGCCGCTCGCGACAAAAAGTGATCACGCCCGTGGCAAACGTTGTGCCTAATACGTTGTTTCCCTTAATGCTTTCGCCAAAAATTCTGCACAGGTTTTTATGTGCGGATTTCGTGCCAAATCTTCATGCCCTGCAACCCAGATATGTGTTCTCAACGCCATATCCATTTTCGGATTTACGACCAAATTGCTGTCTTGATACGCAACAAAGCGTGGCAAGAAACAAACCCCACATCCCTTTGATGCCATTTGCGCCAATACCACGAAACTGTCCGCTCTGAATTTAACCACCTTGGTGGGTATCGCATCTGCCATCCAAACGCCAACAGGCGATTGCAGCAAACTGCCCGAAACGCCAAGCCAGTTCAGTTCAATAAACGGCGCACCTTCGTTTTCCGCCCAGAATTGACGCGTGGCGAAAATTTCTAAAACCATATTACCGGCTTTACGCGCATGCAGATTATCTGGCTCTTTCAATGCTGGTCGAATTGTCAAATCAGCTTCTGGTAAAAACATATTCACATGTTGATTGGTTGCGCTCAGCTCGATTTGAATACCTGGATGCTGTTCCTGCAAATCACGGATGATGTCGGGTAAAACAAATTGGCTCAAACTGTCCGTCGACGTCAGCCGAACCAATCCACTTATTTCAGTGGCCTTGCTTGCCAAAACCCGCTGCATTTTCGCGGCTGAATCTTCCATGTCCTGAATAAGATCCAAGATATCCCCAATATCGGGATCTAATTCATAACCTGTCTGCGACTTTCGAAATATTTGCCGCTGCCAACGATCTTCAAAGGCGCGCACACGGCGCAACACCGTGGCATGGTTCACACCCAGCGCGCGCGCGGCTCCATTTAATGAACCCGCCTGCCCGACAGCTAAAATATATCGCAGATCATCCCAGTTTTTGTTGTGCATAATCGCACAACCTAATCTGTAAATTTATAGAATGTCAAATATTTGCGCACAATGCGATACTTTTGAAATTCAATCCTCACGAAAGGTACTTTCATGCAAATTTTCAAAATCGGTCTTGCCACGGCCGTTACTCTCGCGACACTGTCCATCCCCAGCTTCGCTGACGAGGCGGCCATAAAATCACGCCAAGGTCTGATGCGCATTTACGCACAAAACCTCGGTATTCTTGGCGCCATGGCAAAAGGCTCAACAGACTACAACAACGAAGCTGCATCCGCTGCCGCCGCGCGCTTATTAGCAGCCGCATCATTTGACCAAAGCGTTATGTGGCCACAGGGTTCAGACAACGTTACCATGGTTGGAAAAACAGGTGCCAAGGCAGAAATTTGGACAACCTTTCCAGCGGTTCTGGACAGCAGCAAAGCATTGATTGAAGCCGCAGAATTGATGAACACCGCAGCTGGTACAGATTTAGCCAGCCTACAATCCGCAATGGGTAAGGTCGGCGGTTCATGCGCCGCATGTCACAAATTGTATCGCGCTAAGTAGTTAAATAAATTAAAAAAATCACCTGTCGTATGGTCACGGTTAATTCGATGCGACGGGTCATAAATCATGCAATTCCCCAGAAATCTTGATTTTGAATAAAATTACTGTAGTGTTGTTCCCTAAATCACGAGTCAATTCAAGTAATTACCAATATTTTTGACGGTTCAAAGCAATGGGCTTAATTTCACCCAAAAACAAATTACGCGTGGATTCAAATAATCCGCACGCAAATGGCTGAAGCTGATCAAAGAAAAATCAAAACACAAAGTCAATTTTTCGATCAAAAATGGGAGATATTTACAATGGATGCAGCACTACAAGCTTTATTGCGAGAGCTCGCACTCGAAGCCCCCGAAGTTTACGCACAATTGATGAAAATCTTACACGGGGCCTACTCAAAATCCGAGAAAAAAGTTCTCGCAAGAATGATCATCGAATGGGCGCGTAATCACGGCTCTGCAGGTAAAATCCTACGCGCCCTTGCAATGATCTTGCGCAGCATTGGTATCGCAGCGCCCAGTTCTTGGTTCGCCGCTTCTGGCACGACCATCGCAGGCGGCGGCGCAACGACAGGTACAACCGGCGCCGCTGCTGGTGGTACCGCGGGCGCAATGACACTTGGAGCAGCGCTATTTCTCCTTTTGTCCATCGGAGTCATGACATATCGTATTTATGACGAACTCAATCAGGAAATTGATTCAGGTTCCGCATTCGGCGCTCCCTGCTCAAAAGGCAAGCTCTCAAAATTGATGGCGACAGGCATTCGCGAACACACGGTTGATAATTGGGCCGGACGCAAAGACAGCATGCAAGAAGCAATTGATACCGCTTGGACAGAAGCAATCAGATTGCGTAATAATTGCGACGGTCAATGCCCGCCACCTTTTAAATGCTTCCCAACAGTCGCCATCCAAGAATTGGAACAGTGGGCCCACTTCCCCTACAATACGACTTATACCAGAATAATTTACACGCTGCCCTGCATTTGCGTTCAACCAAATATGTGGTGGAATCAATTTCGCTGGAACGTATTGCCTGACGCCGACAAAAAAATATGGGGCAAACTCGGTTGGAGCGCCGAAAATTGGGACTCCGAAGATGGCCCACCCTCAGAAAGCAAAGATTGGTCTGAACTATCAGACAATGAACGCACCGCCGCCACAAAATTGGGTTACGGCCAAGAATCTTGGGACGAAGAATAGCCGTACCGTCACAATTGCAGTCTGGTGCTAATTAAGACATGGTCGCTCAAACGCAAAGGAAACGACCATGTCCACAATCGTCCAAGAATTTATCGACAACCTAACGCCAAAGGTTGCGAACACACTACAAGGCACCGCCAAACTGGTCATCACCGATGAAGGCTCTTTAATGCTGGACGACACTGGCGCACGCGCAGGTGACGAAGACGCCGATGTCACCTTGATCGCATCCGAAGACGTCTTTCGCAACATCCTGTCAGGCGATCAAAACCCAGCAATGGCGTTCATGACGGGCAAGCTAAAAGTCGAAGGTTCATCAACCCGTGCCCTCAAAGTGTCTGAAATCTTGACATCATAAGTCAGCGACTAAATTGGCGGCAAACCCAAACGCCCACGAAACCCATCCAAACCACCGCTTAAGTCACCCAAAACATCACGATCTTCCATGTGCTGGCGTAGCGTTTGGTTCAATCCACCCTCTGTATTCAGTGCGGCCAATGCGTCTGCTAAACGTCCCTGCCCATCTTGGGGCAAGCCTTGTAAAAAACCGCCCAACATCGCAACTACATATTGTTCCGCGGCATGGGGATCATCGGTTAATTCGCCCAACCATTCGCTGGCATGTTGTGCTTGGGCAAACGTCACAGATGCCATTGCTGTCGCCGCAAAATGCGCGTTTAATCCCACTTCGGTTTTCACAGCAAAAACAGGGTTTTTCGCACCAAACAGCGTATCCACAGTCACTGCCTTTGGATAGACCGGCAACGGACATCCACCTGTCGCCACAAACGGCAAAGGAATTGTTATTTCAACATCGGTTACCGGCGCACAAAGTGTATTCAAATCCGCCAAAGACACATCAACCATCACCGAAATAATACGCTGATCCGCGCGAAATTTCAGGGTTGGTAATATCGCATGCGCCACATCCTTTAGCAGGCACAAAACCACAATATCACTGACATCGATCACACTTTGGTTGGGCGCAATTTCAACATCATCAAACGCCGTCAATTCAGCGGCCATCGCGGCACCACGCGCCGACACAGAAATTACATGCCCTTGCCCGGTCAGGCCACACACCATGGCCGCTGCAATTTCACCAGTTCCGATAAACCCAACATTCGCCATTATGCGCGCAACCTTTCGCCCTTGGGATCAAATGGCGCTTCTGCCAATTGCACCGCGCTGTGTGGCACGCCCAAAATGGCGATATCAAATTCATTCCCCGCGCCTGCATATTCCGCTTTGATGAAACACAAGGCCAATGATTTTTCCACTGTAAAACCATAGGCTCCCGAACTTACCCGCCCAACGGGTGTGCCATCACGCAAGAACACAGGTTCACCACCACTGGCATCGGCCTTATCAACCGTCACTTCAAGTATCACCAAATGCTCGCGTGGTGCCTTATCCTTTAGCGCAGCAAACGCTTCGCGACCTAAAAATTCTGGCTTGTCCATCTTCACCAAACGATCCAACCCAACCTCTTGCGGCCAGTATTCTGGGCTATATTCACGGCTCCATGAACCATACCCTTTCTCAATGCGCAAACTGCCCAATGCGCGCCCGCCAACAGGGCAAACACCCAGATCAGACCCCATATCCAACAGCGCCTCATACAACTTCAATTGCTCTGCCTCTGGCACGTATATTTCCCAACCTAGATCGCCCGTAAACGACACACGAATGGCAATTGCATCAATTCCAGCGACTGTAATTTGCTTGGACCGCATGAACTTCCAGTTGTCAGTGCTGAAATCAGCTTGGCTCAATCGCCCTAACAATTCGCGCGATTTCGGGCCTGCAACGTTAAACCCACAATACGCTGTTGTTCGACTTTCAAAACTGACTGTTTCTGGCCGTGCAACGGCATTAAAATAGCGCTGATGATACCGTTCAGCGATACCCGATCCAACCATCCAAAAATGATCGTCCGCCAACATCGTAATTGTAAAATCACCAGCAATTCCGCCACGCACGCCCAACAATGGGGTCAGGCACGAACGGCCAACTTCGCGTGGCACCTTGTTTGCCACAATCTTATCCAACCAATCACCGGCACCTGCACCCTTGATTTCATATTTCCCAAAATTAGACACATCAATGACGCCAACACCGGACCGTAATGCACGACATTCCGCGCCAACGGCATCAAACCAATCTTGGCGATCGAAACCATACTCCTCTGCGCCCTCAACACCTTTGCCTGCGAACCACAACGGATGCTCCCACCCATAGTTCAGACCAAACACCGCACCCAACGATTTTTGCTTATCATACACTGGCCGCATCCGCGCAGGACGCCCTGCCGCGCGTTCTTCGTATGGGAAATGGATTTTAAAACGGTTGGCATATTGATCTTCAACACGCGCCTTGGTGAAACCCTTGTCTGCCCACGACCCAAACCGCGCCACGTCCCATGGGAACATATCGAATTCAGGTTCACCCTCGATAATCCATTGAGCCGTCATCAACCCCAAACCACCCGATTGGCTGAACCCAGGGATCAATCCGTTACAACAAAAATAACCCTTCAATTCTGGCACAGGCCCATACAGCGCAGAACTGTCAGGCGACCATATCATCGGGCCATTAATCACACGTTTAATACCCACCTCGGCTGCCGCAGGAACCCGATCCATCGCACGCATAACATTGTCCATAATTCGGTCAAGATCATCTGCAAATAACTCGTGTCCAAACCCTTGCGGTGTGCCATCCTCGGCCCAAAACCGCACGTCTTTCTCATAGGCACCAATCAGTAAACCATCACCCTCTTGGCGCATGTAATATTCACCATCGCGATCCGCAACAGATGGCAATCGGAACCCAAGATTGGCAATTTCAGGAATGGTTTCCGTCACTAAATATTGATGCTCAGTCGGTTGCAACGGCAGGGTCACACCCGCCATTGCCGCCACTTCACGCCCCCACAGGCCAGCCACGTTAATCACCCACGGTGTATTAATCGAACCCTTTGGCGTTTCTACATCCCATGTTTCATCCGCGCGCTGTGTTGTCGCCGTGACAGGCGTAAATCGATGAATTTCCGCCCCCATCTGACGCGCACCCGTGGCATAGGCTTGTGTCACCCCAGATGGGTCAACATTACCGCCATCGGGCTCAAACATCACACAACGGATGCCATCAAAATTTACCAGCGGGTTCTTTTCGCGCGCCTCTTCAATCGTCAACTCATAAAACTCTGCATCAAACATCCGCGCTTTTGCCGCCTGCAAACGCAGCTGATGCTCACGCTGTTCCGTTTGCGCCAAATACAACGAACCCGTCTGAAAAATACCGCACCCTTGGCCTGTTTCCGCTTCCAGCTCTTTGTACAAATTCATCGTATAATACTGAAGCTTCGAAATATTATTGTTGTCATGCAGACCATGAATATTCGCAGCCGCATGCCACGTTGATCCAGATGTAAGCTCGTCGCGTTCCAATAAAACAACGTCTTTCCAACCTAATTTCGCCAGATGATACAGGATTGAACAGCCGATCAATCCTCCGCCAATCACAACGGCCTGTGCATGCGTTTTCATTATTCTTCCCTTCCATGGGATTTTAAGATTTTATGAATTTCAGGTGCGCGTGAATCATCAGATTCCAGCGCGTAAACATAGGCCTGCGTCAACAAAAAGCACGCAGACGTAACCTGCCCTTGGGCCAACTCTTCTTGGCCCAACATATCGTAAACATCGACCAACGTGGATCGATCACCATCTTCATGCGCCTGTAAAACTTTCTCATTCAGACGCTCGAAACGGTTCACTCTGCGGCTACCTTTGCACGACCATTGTTGATCTGCGTGGCAACCCAATCATGGAACAAATGTGTCGGCCCATCCATTGCAGGCGAAAACTTACCCCCGTCAAAAAACATGCCATGGCGTCCCTTTTGCATGCCCTCAACCACGAAAATATCTTCCTCGAACACCTCTTTCCAAAAAGTCGCATTCGATTTGCGAAGGTCATCATATTTTTCGTTCACTGCATCGGGCGTCGCATAATACAGGGCCACATGTTCGCGTGTTTTATCCAACGCTTTGGGTTCTAATATAATCGCGAACGTATGATCACGGTGAACACCCAACAAGACATTTGGATATAACGCCACATATTCCGACGCAGTGTCCCACTTCTCACTCACACCCTCAAAGTCAGGAAACACCTGATCGTTTTCGCCCTTCAGTTGGGAATAAACCAATGACCCCTGCCCTGAATACTTTTTAGGCTCTTCCAGATGATAATGATCTTCCAAGCGTGAAACCAAATTCAAACCGGGATGCACCCATGGCAAATGATAACTCTCACAGTAGTTCTCGACTGCCAATTTCCAATTGCTGGTAACATTCAATTCAAATGCACCGTCTGCATTATGATACAACGGTTTATCAAATTCCGCCCAACGCGCCAACAAATCACGGTGCACTTCTTCAAACGGGTCCGCGTCCCCCGAAATATTTACAAACACGACATCCATATAAACATGACAGCGAATTTCGATCAGCCCCAATTCATTACGCTTAATATCTTCGTGCGTATTTTGCCCAGGTCCACCAACATGCGGCGTGGAACGCAACGCCCCATCCAACCCATAACACCATGAATGATAAGGACAGCGAATAGTCCCACGGATATTACTTTTCTCCGAAACCAAAATCATGCCCCGATGACGGCAGGTATTTTGATGTACACGCACATCACCATCGCCATCACGCACCATCAATAACGGCATTCCCAAAAAATCAATCGGGTTTGCATCACCTTCATTTGGGACATCCTTGGCAAAACCAACCGCAGACCAATTCGCAAACAAAACGCTGTCGCGCTCCTCTTTGAACGTAGCCTCGTCAGTATAATGTTCGTTTGGCAAACCCTTAGCCACATTCAGCGGCTGGGTCACAAGGGACAGATCAGACATGTTAGGTTCCTAATTTAACTACCTCAAAACTGTCATAGGAAAAGGATTCGAGCAACCGAGATTTCTTAAACATCAGATGAGTTAAGTTCACCTATTATGCTCCAATAACCACGCGCTCACCACTTCGGTTTGCGGCTTTGGTTTCTGGCTCGACGGGATCAGATAAAATCGACCTGGCGCTTGGATTTCAAAATCTGTCAGCGGCACCAATCGATCATCTGAAATCAAAGTTCCAACCAACCGTTTCCACCCCAAAACAACGCCCAAACCATCACGCGCTAACTGCAAAGCGATCGCATAATTATTGACGCGATGCCGCGCAACCAGTTCGCCATCATATCCAAAACTGGCAAACCAGTTTGGCCAACTCGTCCAATTGGTTTCTTTGGCGTCCAAATGAATCAATGGGGCCTGCGCCAATTCCTCCAAACTATTGATATGACGCTCTTTAAATTCGGGACTGCACAACGGTAACAATCGGTCTTCAAACAGAACTTTCGCAGGCTCAGCAGGCGCGTTAACGGCATATTCAATGGTTAAATCCAAATTCAAGGGCCGGCGAAACGGTCGATCACGAACCTCTTGATTTATCTGAATATCACCATGCTCACGCCAAAACTGTGAAATCAACGGCGTCAGCCATAACGATGAAACAGCCGTTGTCGATCCAATCGAAACCTGTCCCGTTTCACTCAATGAACGCAACTTACGCACAGTCTGATCAATTTCGCCCAACGACCTGTTCACCACCTCATACAAGGCTCGCCCCTCTTGGCTCAACTCCACAGCACGTGATTGGCGGATAAACAAATTAATCCCCAATTCCGCTTCTAATCCGCGAATTTGATGACTTACGGCACCGGGTGTCACACCCAATTCATCCGCTGCATCCTTAAAGCTACCGGCGCGCGCGGCCGCCTCAAATGTCCCGATCATTTTTAATGATGGTAGATCATAATTTCGACGTGCCATGGCGATTCCTTGGACGAGTTAATTTCACGCAACATGCGTCAATTCCAACCACTAATCAACCACTGGCTCAATCAACTTTTCGCCACTGGCGCTGGCCTTATTTACGTCCTTTGAAACACGGTATTTACGATAAAACCCTTCAGGCGCTTTATCAATCAAATCCAGATCGCCCTCCAACCAATCCAATTGGCGTGCGCGTTCAATCACCACAGGTTCACGGTGGTGAACATCAACCATCTGCTCGCCTGCATCCACCGTCAACATCGCACAGCTGACCTGTCGCGCCCCATCTGGCGCAGTCCACGCCTGCCAAATACCCGCAAATGCCATCAATTCGTCATCAGCAGGTCGAAAATACCACGGCACTTTATCCCCATCGGCGCGATGCCATTCATAAAATCCTGACGCGGGGATCAGGCACCGTCGCTTGGCAATTGCATCACGAAAGGCAGGCTTCTCACCCACTGTTTCACCACGCGCATTGATCAACATCGGCCCATCATTTGGCGCGTTATACCAATGCGGAATAAAACCCCACCGCATGGGCGTCAGGATATTGGCCCCTTCATACTTTACCGCGACAGAAATGTTTTGGCTGGGGCAAATATTGAATTGAGGTCCCTGAAATTGCGCGCGCGCAGTGGCATCGAACCAACCGGCAACAGCATCATGGGGCAAGGTCAGGGCAAAACGTCCACACATCACCCCATAAAGGCGCAAATCTCACTTGGGCACAAGACATTGCCGTGTTAGGACACGTTTATGAAATCACTTTTCCACCTTGCCTACCACGTCACTGATCTGGACCAAGCCCGCGATTTTTACGGGCGTATCTTGGGATGCGCCGAAGGTAGATCAACCGATACATGGGTTGATTTCGACTTCTTCGGCCACCAAATATCCCTTCATTTGGGCAAACCTTTTACCACGGAAAACACCGGTCATGTCGGCGATCACATGGTGCCAATGCCCCACATGGGCGTTATTTTGGCTCTCTCAGATTGGCGCGTCTTGTCGGAACGTCTGATAAATGCAGGCGTAAACTTTGAAATCCCACCCGTCGTCCGCTTCGCGGGCGAACCCGGCGAACAACGCACAATGTTTTTCCGCGATCCATCTGGCAATCCAATCGAATTCAAAGGCTTTGCCGATTTTGAAACCGTATTTGCGAGTTAATAAATGATCATCTACAAAATCCTACGCGCCGACGAATGGGCCGATTTGCGCGACAATGGCGTATCAAATGGCGCACCGATTGATGTGTCCGATGGCTATATCCACTTTTCCACTGCGCAAACCGTTGCTGAAACAGCGGCGAAACATTTTGCTGGTGAAACAGACCTAACATTGCTCGCCTATAATGACGCCGATCTTGGTGGCGCTTTGAAATACGAAAAATCGCGCAACGATCAATTGTTCCCCCATTTGTACGCACCATTGAATTTGGACAGCGCCTTGTGGATCGAGCCCCTTCCCTTTGATGGCACGCGCCACACCTTTCCGAAAGACATGTCATGAGATTGACCGAAAAACTGGGCCTTGCTCTGCTGTACCGCACAGACCCAGAAAAAGCGCATCACCTAGCAATCAAAGCATTGAACGCTGGCTTGACACCCAAACCGGGTGCCTACACCAGTCCACGCATCGCGCAAAACTTGGCAGGCCTCGACCTTCCAAATCCCGTCGGCTTGGCGGCTGGTTTTGACAAAAATGCCACCGCCATCGCACCGTTACTACGCACAGGTTTTGGTTTCATAGAGGTCGGCGCCGCGACCCCAAAGGCCCAAGAGGGCAATCGCAAACCACGCCTATTCCGCTTGAACGAAGATCAAGCATCAATCAATCGTTTCGGTTTTAACAACGACGGTATGACAGCCATCGCAGGTCGGCTGGCCAAACGCCCCGAAAAGGGCATTGTTGGCCTCAACCTTGGCGCAAACAAAGACAGCTCACACCGTGCAATTGACTTTGTCCAAGTGTTGGAAACCTGTGGCCCACACATCGACTTTGCCACCGTGAATGTGTCATCTCCCAACACAGAAAAATTGCGCGATTTACAGGGCGAAAAGGCATTAACCGCATTGTTATCTGGCGTGATCGAAACACGCGATACCTTTGAACGCCCCATACCAATATTCCTAAAAATCGCACCAGATTTAACAAACGAAGAGATCGCACAAATTGCCCAAGTTGCCCGCCACTCACGTATCGACGCGGTGATCGCAACCAACACCACCTTAGATCGTGACGGGTTACACAGTGAACATCGTGCACAAAAGGGCGGCTTAGCTGGCAAACCACTATTTGAAAAATCCACGCGCGTTCTGGCACGCTTGGCACACGAACTCGAAGGTAACGTTCCAATCATCGGCGTTGGCGGCATCAGCTCAGCCCAAGATGCGTTCGAAAAAATCCGCGCAGGCGCGTCAGCGGTACAGCTTTACACAGCATTGGTTTTCCAAGGTCTGACATTGGGTTACGACATCGCCAAAGGCTTGGATGAAATACTCGAAGAACAAGGTTTTGATCACATTTCACAGGCCGTTGGCACAGGCATTCAGGATTATCTATGACCATCACTATTTGGCATAACCCACGCTGTTCAAAATCGCGGCAAACGCTTTCCCTACTTGAACAAAACGGCCATACGCCCACTGTGGTTAAATATGTGGAAACAGGCCCAAACGCCGATCAAATCCGTGCCGTTTTAACCGCATTGGACATCACCGCAATCAAACTGATGCGCACAGGTGAAAAGCTGTTCAAAGAGTTGGGTCTTACACGCACAGACAGCGATGATGATTTGATCACCGCAATGGTCAATCACCCAATCCTTATCGAGCGCCCAGTGGTATTGCACAAAAACCGCGCCGCAATAGGCCGCCCACCAGAAAGCGTGCTGGAAATCCTCTAACCGATCGACGCCTCTAATGCAGGATATTTGATCGCCAACGTCACGCCGCGCGCAACAAAGAAAATATTCATCGCGGCCCACAAACCGTGATTGGCAAAAACTGGCATCAGGGCCGCCAATGCAATCACATAGATGATGAACGAAACAACCATCATATTGCGCATATCACGTGATCGCGTCGCCCCAATAAAAATCCCATCCAACATCCAAGATGCGCCACCCATAATCGGCGCCAACACCATCCACGGTAAATACTGCACCGCAACAAGTCGCACATCAGCCGAAGTGGTCATCACGTCGATCATGGCCGTACCAAACACCGCAAATACAACAGCTAATGCAACAATCAACCCAGCCGCCCACTGGCTCGTCATCACAACTGCACGGCGCAATGTACCATGCGCACCCGCACCCAACGCTTGTCCAACCAACGCCTCTGCTGCAATTGCAAACCCATCCATCGCATAGGCCGTGATGTGCAGAAACTGTAACAACACTTGGTTCGCCGCCAGCGTGACATCATCAAACGAAGACCCCAAAAATAAGAAACTGACAAACCCAATCTGTAAGATAACTGAACGGATCATAATATCGCCATTAACAATGGCCATGCGCTTCAGCTTCGCTGGTTCAAATATTTGTGCCCAATTGCGCCAATACCCATTCAGATATCCACCGCGCACCATCCACAATCCCAACAACAATCCCGACCATTCCGCGATCAATGTCGCATAGGCCACGCCACTGACACCCCAGCCCAGTTTTAGAACAAACAATACATCCAACAGAATATTCAAACCGTTCAACCAAAACTGTAAAACCAGCACTGCACGTGTGCGTTCTGCCGCAATCAACCATCCCGTGATCCCATACATTGCAATTGCCGCGGGTGCGCTGAAAATGCGAATGCGCAGATATTCACGCGCCATTGATTCCACTTCCGCGGATGCGGGTGCCAATTTAAACGCTGCCCAAAACAACGGTATTTGCAACGCCATGAAAACGCCACCGGCCGCAAACCCAATCATCAATGCACGTACCAACAACGCATTTGTTTCCGCGCGATCACCCGCCCCAATTGCCTGTGCTGTCAGGCCCGCCGTACCCATGCGTAAAAACCCAAAAATCCAATAAACCGCCGACAGAATAATCGCACCAATACCCACAGCTCCAATCGGTGCCGCCAATCCTAATTGTCCGACAACAGCTGTATCAACAGCCCCCAAAATAGGAACAGTCGCATTCGACAACACAACAGGAACCGCAATATGCAGGACCCGTCTGTGCGTCAGTTCTGTTTGTGTCATGTTCATAATTCTGTCCTATCGCGCACCTTCACCATTTGCACATGTAAACTTTGGTAACAGCTCTTTGATTTCCTATTTCAATCATAATCATGCAAAACCGCCGAAACAAACAGGAGCATCCATGAAACGTCGTCATTTTATCGCCACCGCCGCCGCAATTTTATTGCCGCAAACGGTTTGGGCCGCTGAATTTGAAATCACGCGCACAGACGCGGAATGGCGCGCCCTGCTCAGCAAACAAGCATACAATATCATGCGCCACGAAGCGACTGAACGCGCTGGCAGCAGCCCCTTAGATAAAAACTATGCCGATGGTACTTATGTTTGCCGTGGTTGTGACCTACCCTTGTATCCTTCCCAAACAAAATACGATTCAGGCACTGGCTGGCCCAGCTTTTACAAAAGCTTGCCCAACGCAATTGGCACCAAACGCGACCGTGGATTGCTGTTCGTACGCACCGAAGTCCATTGCCGCCGCTGCGGAAGCCATTTGGGTCACATTTTCAACGATGGGCCAAAACCAACCGGAAAACGCCACTGCTTAAACGGTGTCAGCCTAAAATTTGTCCCAACGTAACGAAGGCTAAACAAAACATGATATCGTTTCTAGTTGCGAATGGTTCTCATTTGCATTAAGCAGTCAACATGACATTCACTGACATCAAAAATACCGCTCAAAATGTTGATCATTATTTGGGTCACATGACGGGGCCATTCCGCACAAAACGCGTATTTTTGATACTGTTGCTGTTCGTTCTTGCCGCCGCTCCTGGCACATTGGGCGACGCAACGCGCACAGCCCTCGAAGACGCCTATGTCGGTGTTTCCGTTTTTGTCGCAATGACCTTGGCTCTATTTTACGGCGCTGAAAAACTCCTTGGGTTTAACATCGGGAACGTTTTTCGCCGCGCACCATGGGCGCAGGTACCTCTTGCATCACTAATGGGCGCAATGCCCGGTTGTGGTGGCGCCGTGATCGTGGTGGCCGCATATTCCTCAGGATCTGTCAGCATGGGCGCTGTCGTTGCTACGTTAACCGCAACGATGGGTGACGCCGCATTCTTGTTAATCGCCAAACGTCCTGACGTGGCAATTATTTTGTTACCCGTATCATTTTGTGTCGGCATTATTTCAGGTTATATCGTTGATATATTTGATAAAAACAAATATGAATCCAGCGGCTCAATGCTCACAGTTCCCATCATCAATGTCACAAAACCCCGCCATCTGGCTTATTTGACATATGGTATCTTGATTATTCCAGGCCTATTTTTGGGCATCTCGGGTCTTATGCAAATTGAATTTAGCGGCACAATCGCCAACCTGTCCATGATCCTGTCCTTGGTCGGGATTTTCACGGGCATGCTGATCTGGTCCGCGTCCCCCGTAAAGGCGATGACCAACCCCGCCAATAACCCACTGCCCCGCATGGTCGAAGAAACCAGCTTCATCACAGCTTGGGTCATTTTGGCATTTCTATTATTCGAATACCTAACTGCGTTCGCGGGCCTTGACCTACAGGCATTATTTTCCACCGTTGGCGTTGCCCTGCCCCTCGTTGCGATCCTAATCGGTTTTATCCCCGGTTGCGGCCCCCAGGTTTTGGTCACAACATTCTACATCAATGGGCTAATCCCGTTCAGCGCCCTACTCGGGAATGCCATCGCGAATGACGGCGACGCCTTATTCCCTGCCATCGCCTTGAACCCCAAAGTTGCCTTTCTAGCGACGATCTACAGCGCAATTCCAGCGTTCATTGTGTCTTATGGGTTCTACTTTCTTGCACCAAACTACTTGACGCACTAACAATTCTGTGGCCTTTCAAAGACAAACATAACTAGGGAACCGTTATGACAGTCAGTAAACTAACGCTCAAAGAGATGTGCGAAGAATTCGACGTAACGCCGCGAACCCTTCGCTACTATGAATATATCGAACTGCTTATCCCCGAAAAACAAGGTCGCAAACGACTGTACGGACACAAAGAAAAAGTGCGCCTCACCTTGATTAAACGTGGTCGCCGGTTTGGATTTACACTCGAAGAAATCCGCCAGTGGCTGGAAATGTACGATCGAAAAGACCGCAACCAAGTTCAATTGGAATCTTGGATCGACGGCGCCACAAAACAAGCAAAAGAGCTGGAAGACCGCAAAGCAGACATTCAAGCCGCGCTTGATGATATGCAAGAATTGCGCGACGGCGCACAACGTGAATTAGATGCTCTTAAAAAATCCTAATTCCGCATCCACGAAATCCGCTTGGAAAATCCACTTAAAAACGCCATAGTCATTGAAAATGACCCAGAACGGGCGAACAGGCGATGACAGCAATCAAAGAATTCGAACGGTTAGAATCCCTCGGCCTCTGGCGCGAGTCTGCCCATGCGCAACGCAAAGAAGTCGTCATTTCCTTTGGGGATTCCACTCTCGTACTCAGCGATATTAACAACCGTCCCCTTACACATTGGTCATTGGCTGCAATCAAACATGGGGGTTCTGGCGAAAACGGTACACTGTTCACCGTCGATGAGTTGGCCGAAGAAACATTAGAAATTGACGATCCCACGATGATCGCCGCCATCGCCAAAATCCGCGCCGAAATCGATGCACGTCGCCCCCACCCCGGTCGACTACGCTGGTTTCTTGGCGCATTCGTCCTGATTGCATTTGTTGCCTTCAGCGTGTTTTGGTTGCCAAACGCTTTGACGCGGTACGCCGCAGGCATCTTACCAGATTCCAAAGCCATAGAAATTGGCGACGACCTGCTAAAATCCATCCGTAAAACCACCGGTTCAGCCTGTTCCACGCCCGCAGGCGAACGTGCCTTACGACGCCTCGAAGACCGCGCCATTGGCGCCCCGTCAAACCGCATTCGCATTATCTCTATGGGTAGCCGCCCAAGCTTGCACTTACCTGGCGGAAATATCCTGTTAAACCATCGCTTAGCCACGCAATCAGATGACATCACCTTGATGGCAGGATACGCAATCATGGAACGCGCCGCCCAAGACGAAAACCCACCTCTGCTGGCATTATTCAAATCTCTTGGCATTCGCAAAACGCTCAGCTTCTTAGGAACCGGCACCATCGAAACGGCCGACCTCGAAGAATTCGCCGACAGCCGTTTGTTTGGCCCCTATGCCCACCCCAAAACCCAAACCATGCTGGATCTGTTCACAGCGGCACAAATCCCCAGAACCAGCTTTGCAATACATGCAAAACGCCCCGATCTGTTGGAAACACCCGACTTGCAACCAGAAGAATATGAACCAATCTTAAATGACAACGATTGGATCAACCTACAGGAAATCTGTTCAACTTAGACCGGAACGATTTTGCCCTGACGCAATGCCACTTGGCGATCCATACGATGCGCCAACTCGTGGTTGTGCGTCGCAATCACCGCCGACATGCCCGTCTCTCGCACTAACTGCATCAAAGCCTCAAAAACACGATCCGCCGTGTCAGGGTCCAAATTTCCAGTTGGCTCGTCGGCCAATAACAACTTGGGTCCATTCGCCATTGCACGGCAAAACGCAACGCGTTGCTGTTCACCGCCAGACAATTCGCCGGGCCGATGTTTAGCGCGGTCTTTTAATCCAACCCATTCCAACAACTCTTGCGCACGACGCTCAGACATCGATGCATTCAACCCATTCGCCATTTGGGGCAACATCAAGTTTTCAACAGCCGTAAACTCCGGCAGCAAGTGGTGAAACTGGTACACAAATCCAATATCTTGGCGACGGGTTTTTGTACGTTTCGCATCCGACAAATTCGTATGGTCCACACCGTCAATAACGATCTGCCCAGCATCAGGCGTATCCAGCAAACCCGCGATATGTAAAAACGTCGACTTGCCCGCGCCAGATGGTGCAATCAACCCAACAACCTCACCCTTGGCAATTTCGAAATTCACGCCTTCCAACACGGAAACCGCATTCGGCTTACCATGGTTATACGCCTTGGAAACACCCGACAGGGATAAAACACTACTCATAACGCAACGCCTCGACTGGGTTCATGCGGGCCGCGCGTCGTGCAGGGAAATATGTAATAAAAAACGTCAAGCCCAACGATAATGAACAGGCCTTGGCAACGTCCTGCCAACGTAACTCCGCTGGCAAATTCGATAACAAATATTTCTGCGGGTCCCAAATTCCACCGCCAGCCAGATAATTCACTGTGTTAAATATCGGGTTCAGATAAATCACAAATAAACACCCCATCACCACACCGATCACAGTGCCAGCAATTCCAATCGCCGCACCACACATAAAGAATATCCGCAACACAGACCCTTCGGACAATCCCATAGTGCGCAAAATTCCAATGTCGCGTCCTTTGTTTTTCACCAACATGATCAACCCCGAAACAATGTTCATCGTCGCCACTAAAACCAAAATGGATAACAAGATAAACATCACATTATCTTCCATTTTCAGCGCGCTCAAAAATCCACCATTTGCATCGCGCCACGTCCAGATCAAACCCCGATCAGGCACCGCCTCGATCAATGGAATTGTTAAATCCCCGACCGAGTCTGGATCAGCCACCATCACTTCAAACTCGTCCACCACGCCTTCGCGGTTGAAATAGATTTGCGCCTCACTCAACGGCATATAGATGCGCGTACTGTCGATATCGTACCGACCCACTTCGAATACATAAACCACATCAAACCCACTGATACGCGGGCTCGTGCCAAATGCGGTTTTCACCCCATCTGGTGAAATCAACGTAATCACATCGCCAACACGCAGTCCAAGTTCGCGCGCGATACCCGATCCAATGGCAACACCATTGTCAAAATCCTCGATTGACCCGAACGCATCCTTCGGATTGGCCACCAACGGCAATGTTTTAAGATCTGCCAATGTTTCACCAAAAACCTGCACACCCGTATTCTGACCATTTGCATTGGCCATAACTTGGCCCTTAACAATCGGTGCCACACGGATAACACCGTCCACAGCGGCAATTCGTTCACGCGCAACCTCGTAGTCAGCAAATCCGTTTACTGTGAATCCCTCGTCATCAATGCGTGGCGTGGTGTAAACACTGGCATGCGCGTTCGCGCCCAAAATCGTATTTACGAATTCCGTACGAAACCCCGATCTGACCGCCAACGTGGCGATCAATGCAAACACCGCCAACGCAATGCCGATCAACGAAATCCAAGTCATCACTGACACGCCACCATCGGATCGTTTGGATCGCAAATAGCGCCACGCAATCATGCGCTCGAATTTGCTAAAAGGCTTGGTATTGTTCATGCTTGTTGTTTCTTTCGTCTGCGTACAACACGGCCCGTTCCAGAAATGGCCCCATAGCCAAAAATGTAACCGCCAAATAACAACACCATCGCATCAATACTCAATGGAATTGCAGGCTGAAAATCTGCATATGCGTTTTTGGTAATCTGCGGATCACCAAAGCGGCGCACATAAACCAATCGTTCATATGCACCAGCATCTTTCAATAAATCATAGCTTTCGTTCAAATATGTATAACGCGCAATCGTGCGGCTCATGTCATCGCCGCGTCGGCGTAAAAACTCATTACCAACGCTCATGCTGGATAACGCCGTTTCACGTGTACTGCCGGTCGCCTGCGCTGATGTATCAAAATCGCTCACAACTGTTTGCAACTCATCAACAGCACCACCCAAACGTTGAACATATTGTTGGGAATACTCAGGGAATTGAGACAGCAAAACGCCCAACCCAACACCACCTGTGATTTTCACCAACTTACCCATACATTACACGCTCGCGTATATTTTCACCAACTTCTCGATTGCCAACTCTGGTGTCATCTCTTCGCTTACACCAGTCTTACGGCTCGTCAATTCAACCACGCCGTTTTTCAATCCACGTGGGCCGACTGTAATACGCCAAGGCAAACCAATCAAATCCATGGATGCAAACTTGCCACCAGCGCGTTCATTACGATCATCATACAACGGATCCAAACCTAATGCAGTTGCTGACTTATACAACGCCTCACAGGCAGCATCGGCTTCCTCGTCGCCCTGCTTCAGGTTCACAATGCCCACACCAAATGGCGTCACGGCCTCTGGCCAGATGATACCTTTATCGTCATGGCTGGCTTCGATAATCGCACCAATCATCCGGGACACACCGATACCGTGGCTACCCATATGCACAGGTACATCGCCATCATCAGGGGTGGATACTTTGGCATTCATGCTTTCGGAATACTTGGTTCCAAAGTAGAAAATTTGCCCAACTTCAATCCCGCGCGACGTCATCTGACGCTCAATTGGAACGGATGCAAACTTGGCTGCGTCATGCGTTTCATCAGTGCGCGCATACGGCGTTGTCCACTCTTTGAAAATCGCGGCGCATTCATCCCAGTTATCATAATCAACTTCGCGATCACCCAGATGCAAATCCAAGATTGCGCTATCATAGAACACTTCGCTTTCGCCCGTATCAGCCAAAACCAAAAACTCATGCGTGTCATCACCACCAATTGGGCCACTGTCTGCACGCATTGGAATGGCTTTCATACCCATACGTTCATAGGTCCGCAGATAGCTAACCATATGACGGTTATACGCATGCATCGCTGACGGCTTATCGACGTCGAAATTATATCCATCTTTCATCAGGAATTCACGCCCGCGCATCACCCCAAAACGGGGGCGAACTTCGTCGCGGAATTTCCATTGAATTTGATACAACGTCATTGGCAAATCTTTGTAGGATTTGACATTGTTGCGGAAAATATCAGTAATCAATTCTTCGTTTGTCGGGCCAAACAGCATGTCACGCCCATGACGATCCGACACGCGTAACATTTCTTGGCCATAATCTTCGTAACGACCACTTTCGCGCCATAAATCCGCAGATTGCATCGTTGGCATCAACATCGGATTATGACCTGCACGGATTTGTTCGTCGTGCACGATATTTTCCAACTTACGCAAAACTTTGAAACCCATCGGCAACCAAGAATAAATACCAGACTGCGCCTGACGGATCATACCCGCACGTAACATCAAACGATGGCTGACAATCGCCGCATCACTTGGGTTTTCCTTAAGGACAGGAAGAAAATATTTGCTTAGGCGCATGGGTCGTTTCCTTGAAAATCTGATCTAAGATTTGTCTAGGCTATTGTGGCATCACGCGCAACACCGCAGGCATCACACATAGCTGACGGTGGCCGTGCGCCCAATGCCTAACGCTACGGTTTGCAACCGCTTCATGACGACTTCGCCAAACACGTCTTCACTTTGGGAATCTAATTCCAAATTCAACGCCTTGTCCGTCAAAATAATGCGCCCCATGTGATCTGGATCAGCACTGCTCATCATTGCACCCAAACGAATGGCCTGCCCAACGGTTTTTGCTAAATTCAGCTCATCTTCTTGCAACAATCCACGCACATCAGCATAATTTTGCGACACATGCTTCGCCTTATAGCGATGCAATAACGTCCACGCTAAAAACACACGTCCGCCATGATCAATCCCACCTAAATTGGCCAATGTTGCCGCATCGAAACACACTTCTGATCGGTAATCAGGATGCGAACGCCAATGAACATCATGCAATAAACACGCCGCATGGATCAACCGTTTCACCGATCCATCCAACGTCGTGAACAAAGGTTGCAACCAGTTAAACAACACATCTCCAAATCCGGGAAACCGTGCCTGTCCGGCCTCGATTGCACGCGCTGCCGCAATCAACGGATCGCTGGTACGCACGTCAACTGGCATATTTTCAAACATCAAACCTTCGCGCAGACCGTAACTGGAAAACGCAATTTCTCCGATGTCCAATATCTCTAAAAGTTCCTGCATAATTTTCGTCGCCGTCGGCAGTAAATTCGCACGACTACTGGCAACCTTTGTTTGTTCCTGCAATTCTTCGGGGCTACGGTTTATCGCAAAATCCAAAGTATCCAAGAAAGCGGCAGGGCTGACCACATAATCGTGTAAGACCCGCAGCGGATATTCGGTGCGTGCCATATGTAACATCGCCAATCCACGCCAAGAACCACCAACTAAAAACAACGTATCGGTTTTTAAATTGAACCCTTTGACCAACGTTTCTAAGCCAGTTTTAATGTATATAGCTTGGGCGCCGACATCGTCTGTGCGCCCTAAAATTGCCATCGGCCCTAATTTGGATGATCGCGTTTTAATCACATCGCCAACTTCTAACGCCGCCAATTCCATCGAGGCACCGCCAATATCGCAGACCAAGCCAGACGCCTTTGGCCACCCCAACAACACACCTTGCGCCGACAAGTTTGCTTCTTGTTCGCCTGAAATGGGCACCAATTCTATGCCAACCTCATCTAAAACACGTTGGCAAAATTCTGGCCCATCAGATGCTGCACGCACTGCTTCTGTTGCCACAGCAGCAAGGCTCACCAAATCCATACGTCCGGCGATTTCGTGGAAACGCCGTAGCGCCCGAATAGCACGCTCTTTGCCCTCTGGATGCAATTTGCCAGTCTTGGCCAAATCCAACCCCAAACCCGCCATCACTTTTTCATTATAAAAATAACTCGGTGATCGTATCGCGCCGTCAAACACCACCAAGCGCACGGAATTGGATCCCACGTCGATCACACCGACGCGCGTATTTTCAATGGCTTCGGGTTTATCAATCATGTGAATGCGCCAATTCTGGCACGTCTTTTGCGCCCGCCTTACCGCGCCCAGACAGCGATGGATTTTCCATAAAGAACCGGTGGCAATCAAATTTTCGCGCATCGCCTTGGGGTAAATCTCGCGTATAGGTACCATCCGGTCGCAACACCCAAGAATTACGCGTATCCGCCAAGTTTGCCGCCATAATCTGGCTTAAAATTTGCGCATGCACTGTCTTGTTCTTGATCCGAACCATGCTCTCGACCCGCCCATGCAAATTCCGCCCCATCCAATCCGCAGATGATATAAACACCAACGCATCCTTGTTCGGCATATCTTTACCGTTGGCAAAACATACAATCCGCGAATGTTCTAAAAACCGCCCAACGACGGACTTCACGCGGATATTTTCAGACAATCCTTTGACACCTGGTCGCACGCCACAAATTCCGCGCACAACCAAATCAATTTTCACACCCGCTTGGCTGGCGCGATACAACTCATCAATGACATTGCGTTCAATAATCGAATTCATCTTCGCCCAAATATGCGCAGGCTTACCAGCACGCGCGGCTTCTATTTCAGCCTCAATATATCCAATCAAATCCTTGAACATAAAACTCGGTGCAATGGACAGGTTATTTAACCCTTCAGCCTCGGCATAACCCGAAATGTAATTAAACAACTTCGTTGCATCTTTGCCCAATGAACTGCTGCACGTAAAAAACGAAAGGTCCGAATAAATATTCGCTGTAACAGGGTGGTAATTACCGGTGCCAAAGTGGGTATAAGTATTCAACTTACCCTCTTCTTTGCGAACAATCGTCGAAACCTTGGCATGGGTTTTCATATCGATAAATCCATACACAACATGCACACCTGCACGTTCCATCTGACGTGACAGGCGGATATTCGCAGCCTCGTCAAACCGCGCTTTCAATTCCACCACCGCAGTCACAGATTTCCCACCCTCAGCAGCGGCACATAACGCATCGACAATCGGTGATTGGTTTGATGTGCGGTACAACGTTTGCTTAATCGCAACCACATCAGGATCGCGCGCTGCTTGGCGCAGGAAATTCACAACAATGTCGAAACTTTCATACGGGTGGTGCAACAGCATATCTTTTTGCCTAATCGCCGCAAAAATATCCTTGTTAAAATCCAAAACCCGTTCAGGCATCCGTGGCTTATACGCAGGCCAGCGCAACTTGGCTGGTCCCAAATCACAAATTTCTGACAGATCTTCCAATCCTAAAATTCCGTCGACTTCGATCACTTCATCTTCAACCACATGCAGTGAATTAAACACCATTTTGCGCAGCTTATCAGGCGCTCCACTGGTGATTTTCAAACGAACAACATCGCCGCGCTGACGTCGTTTTAGCGCAGTTTCAAATTCGCGGACCAAATCCTCGGCTTCGTCTTCGATTTCCAAATCACTGTCGCGCAAAACGCGGAACATACAGTGCCCAACCAAATCATAACTCGGAAATAACACATCCAACGCGCGCAACAATAACGTCTCTAACGCAACAACACGCAGGCCATCGCCGTTTTCCGCAGGCAGTGCAATAAATCGATCCGCTTGGCTGGGAATCGGCAACAATGCTTGGATTGGAGCCTTACCGCCTTTGTGTTCTAAATGCAGTGCAATCGCCAGTCCCGCAGAATGAATAAACGGGAACGGATGTGCTGGATCAACAGCCAGTGGGCTTACAATCGGAAAAATTTGATCCAAAAACACTTGATCCAAAAACGCCTTGTCAGCCGCATTTAAATCGTTTGGTTCTAAAATCCAAATCGCCTCGTTGCTCAACTCTTTGATTAAGCCGTTCCAAGTTTCTTGCTGCGCCTTGGACAATGCTTTGGCATCGGTATCAATCATTTTCAATTGTTGCGCCGGTGTATGCCCATCTGCTGATTTTTTGGTAATGCCGCCGCGCGCCAATTCGCGTAAACCAGCCACGCGCACCGTAAAAAATTCATCCAAATTACTGGCAGAAATCGACACCATGCGCACACGTTCTAATAACGGCCATCCGGTGTCTTGCGCCAATTCCAGCACACGCCAATTAAACGCAAGCCACGACAATTCACGGTTTAAAAACCGCTTTGGGCTGTCAGAAGTTACCTCATCCACATCTTGTGGGGCTGGTAATTCGCAATGTAGGAAATCGGCATTCATGGGTGGGTCCGCAAAATTTCGTCTGTCCAGTATGGACTGTTATACGCCAGAGTCTAGCACTTGGCGTGCCATTTTGACGGTAATCGGTTTTCCGGCCTTTAATGCAGCCCGATCCAACAATGCGACTAACGCCGCAACACCGGTAAATGAACGCTCCATACGTGGCAAAACAAACGTAACCACTTTTGGATCAATTGCGATTTGACGGTCACTAAACTGTTTTACCATAACTGCATTCAACAACGCATCATCTGGCGCACGTAGTTCTGCAATACTGGTGCCCTGAATGCGACTGGCCAAATCCGGCAACTTGATATTCCAAACAGCTGGCACACCAATACCCGTCATCAACAACGGCGCACCCGTCTCTTGGGCTAAATTGTGTAAATGAAACGCATGCGCTTCTAACGCTTCGTTGCCGGCAATTTGATGCAGACCTTCAACACACAACGCGGCTTGGCTAATTTCCTGTAAATCCACATCCATCAAGGAACGTGCATCAATCACAATCCCATCAGACATCTCTGTCCAAATATGCGCCAAATGGGACTTGCCTGCGCCACTTGGGCCGACCAAAACCAATTTTCCCATCGGCCAATTCGGCCAATTTTCAACAATCTGCACCGCCGTCGCATTTGCCGCCGTTACAAAAAAATCCTCGCGCCCAAATGCAGTCTTAATCGGTAAATCAAAAATCAGCTGTTCAGACATCTTCGTCCCGCTTTAATCCATCCAACCCTTGATACAATCGCCCGTCCAGATATTGACGCAGCCCAAACCGCGAAAAAACACCGATGCACGCCGCCACTGGCACCGCGACCAACATACCTGTGAATCCCATCAACGTACCAAATGCTGACAATGCAAACATCAACCAAACGGGATGCAATCCAACCTTACCGCCAACCAACTTGGGCGTTAAAAAATTGCCCTCTAATGTTTGGCCCAGCGCGAAAATAATGGCGACAACAACAATCCATTCTGGACTGTCCCAAAACTGAAACAACGCCAACCCAATGGACAACGCGCCCCCGATCAAAGACCCTACATATGGAATAAATGTCAGCAACCCAGCAATCAGCCCGACAATCAAACCAAACTGCAATCCAACCAACATCAACGCAACGGCATACAGCGTTCCTAAAATTGCGCAAACCGTCAACTGACCGCGCACAAAACCAGACATCACACTGTCCAACTCACGCGCTAATTTACGCAATGTATGGCGATGATCACGTGGTAACCAGCTGTCAATCGTGGCAACCATGCGATCCCAATCCAACAGCATGTAAAACGCCACGACAGGTGCGATAACAATAAACACCACCGCATCAACAACGCTGAATGCAGACGCCAAAACGGCATTGGCCAAATCGCCACTACGTTCTTGCATACTTGCTACAAATCCGTCCAACGCGCCGCGAATTGTGCTGGTTTCATCCAACAGCGCAGGAAAACGACCAACCAACACATCTTGTGCCTTAGAAAAATAATCAGGTGCGGCCACAACCAACGCCGCCAATTGTTGAATTAATTGTGGAACCAATAACGCGATCAATAAGAACCCAAAAAACATGCCAACAAAGGTGATGATACTGGTGGCCACAACGCGCGAACACCCCATGTCTTCTAACTTATCCGCCGAAGGATCCAGAAAATAGGCGATCGCCATGCCGGTAATAAACGGCAGCAAAACACCAGACAATAACCATAACAAAAACAACGTCACGACGGCCCCGATGGACCAAGCCCGAAATTGTTGTGGTGCAGATAACGCCATAATCTATTCCTTAAACAAACTGCTCACTAATTAATCGCTCTTCCAGACCATGGCCCGGATCAAACAAGATGCGGTGCTTGTGATCTGGTGCGCTGAAAATATCAACGGATAAAATTTCGCGTGCGTCTTTACTGTCTGCCGACGCCGCCACTGGCCGTTTTTCAGGCTCTAACACATCAAACCGAACATGCGCAGCCATCGGCAATAACGCCCCACGCCAACGCCGCGGACGAAACGCCGCGATTCCTGTTAATGCCAAAATCTCGGCCCCAATTGGTAAAATCGGACCATGCGCAGAATAGTTATAGGCCGTTGATCCCGCAGGTGTGGATAACAATGCACCATCGCACACCAACTCAGGCAAACGCACACGTCCGTCCACGGAAATCTGCAATTTTGCCGCCTGTGGCCCTGCACGTAACAATGAAACCTCGTTAATCGCCAACGCTTCGAATTCTGTTCCATCGACACAATTCGCGCGCATACGTAGTGGATGAATAACGGCCTCTTCGGCCTCTCCCAAACGTTCCATCAAATGATCCGGTGAATATTCATTCATCAAAAATCCAACAGTGCCGCGATTCATACCGTAGACTGGACAATCAATATGCTGCGTAGAATGAAGCGCATCCAACATAAATCCATCCCCACCCAAGGCGACGATCAATTCCGCGTCTTCTGCGGGCATATTGCCATACACGGCTTCCAACACGCGCAAGCTATCTTGGGCTGTTGCTGAACGGCTGGCCATAAAGGCAATCTTACGCGTCATTTTGTTTCCCATCATTTCCACGACTTCATCAAATGAAACTTGATTGCCGCGCGGTCGAATAAATACCCGATAAAAGCCGCTCTAATCGCCGCATTTGTCGTATTGAACCTTTCATAGCGCAAAGCGATGGATTAGGACAAACCCCAATTGCAATTCAATTTCAGGAGCCATGAAATGAGCAACACAGTAACAGACGCAGGATTCTTCACAGAAGACCTCTCATCACGTGACCCAGAACTGTTTGGTTCTATCACAAATGAATTGGGACGTCAGCGCGATGAAATCGAACTGATCGCATCCGAAAACATCGTATCCAAGGCCGTCATGCAGGCCCAAGGTTCCGTGATGACCAACAAATATGCCGAAGGCTACGCAGGTCGTCGCTACTACGGCGGTTGCCAATTCGTTGACGTTGCTGAAAACTTGGCCGTTGATCGCGCCAAAGAATTGTTCGGCTGTGATTTCGCAAACGTACAACCAAATTCAGGCTCTCAGGCCAACCAAGGCGTTTTCCAAGCATTGATCCAACCAGGCGACACCATCTTGGGCATGTCACTGGACGCGGGCGGCCACCTAACACACGGCGCGAAACCAAACCAATCAGGTAAATGGTTCAACGCGGTTCAATACGGCGTGCGCAAAGAGGACAACCTGCTTGATTATGACCAAGTTCAGGCCTTGGCGACAGAACACCAGCCAAAAATGATCATCGCGGGCGGTTCTGCCATTCCACGTCAAATCGATTTTGCCAAAATGCGCGAAATCGCTGATTCTGTTGGCGCATACCTTCACGTTGACATGGCACACTTTGCAGGCTTGGTTGCGGCGGGCGAACACCCATCCCCGTTCCCACACGCACACGTTGCCACAACAACAACACACAAAACATTGCGCGGCCCACGCGGCGGCATGATCCTAACCAACGACGAAGCCATCGCGAAGAAAGTAAACTCTGCAATCTTCCCAGGCATCCAAGGCGGCCCATTGATGCACGTCATCGCAGCCAAGGCAGTTGCATTTGGCGAAGCATTGCGTCCTGAATTCAAATCTTACCAAAAACAAGTGATCCTAAATGCCAAAGCATTGGCTGATCAGTTGATCAAAGGTGGCTTGGACATCGTCACTGGTGGCACAGACACGCACCTAATGCTTGTCGATCTGCGCCCCAAAAAGGTAACAGGTAACATTGCAGATAAAGCATTGGGCCGCGCCCACATCACCTGTAACAAAAACGGCATCCCGTTTGACCCAGAAAAACCAATGGTCACATCTGGCCTACGTTTGGGTACACCAGCGGGTACAACACGTGGTTTCGGCGAAGCTGAGTTCCGCCAAATCGCCGACATGATCGTACAGGTCGTTGATGGCTTGGCCGCCAATGGCGAAGAAGGCAACGCAGACGTCGAAGCAGCCGTGCGCGCACAAGTTTCTGATTTATGCAAAGCATTCCCATTGTACGAAGACATGTAATCCAAACACACTTGGGTTAAAAATTAGCGGCCAATCTGACAAAAATCAGGTTGGCCGTTTTCTTTTTAAAATCACACTGGTTGTGCCGCATTATTTCCAGTACCCTCTAAGGAAATTACTTTTCCAAGGTCTGAAAATTGAAATTATTCACGTTATTTGCCGCCCTCGTCCTCTCTGTAACTTCCGTCGCCGCCGACACTGATTTTGAACGCAACGCCGACGGCATCGCTGCTAACAAGTTTTACAAACGCACGATCGTTGGCGTCACACGCGACAGCTCCAAAGTTTTCAGCATTTATTTCGGCTCCGGCAACAAAGCGAAGTTTCACTTTTCTTCGGGCAAAAAGAAAAACGTCACATGGCGCAAACCATCGCGCAATATTGTTTGCTTCAAAGGACTGGTGGACAACAACGCCGCAAAAGAAGTGTGTAAATACGCGAACCCATTGGGACGCGGCACAGATTGGTTAACCGTCAAAGTTTTCGAAAGAGACGGCAAAATCACTTATGAAAAAGTTACCAAAAATGAACGTCGTGGTTCATCTCAAATCGTATACGCTTTTGATGGCGACGTGCCTGTTTCACAAAACAGCTACATTTCAGACCTACGCAAATGGAAAGGCCACACAGTCGTTGGCCGCACAATAAAAGACAAAGAAGCATGGTTCATGCGCCTTGGCTTAGACAATAAAATGGAATTCGTTTTCGGTTCAGGCAAACACTTCAAGGGAACCTATACCCTGTCCAAATCCGAAATATGCTTGAAATTTAATGAAAAACCAGCATTCGACGGATGCCGTAAACCCACCCAAAAAGGCAAAAGAATTGCATGGGTCAGCACCAGTTCTGGCGGTCACACATCCGAAATCGTCTTTATGAAAGAAACCGAAAAACGCGGCCCAAAGATTTACAAAAAACTGTCCAGCGATAGTTACCACATGGTTTTGACTAACGTAAATCTTAGGTAAGTCACCACTGGTACTCCCTAGGGGAATTGAACCCCTCTTTCCAGGTTGAAAACCTGGCGTCCTAACCGATAGACGAAGGGAGCACTCTGTGGTGTGGCGGTATTTAGGCCAAGCCTGTGACTCTTGCAAGACGAAATTTCAACTTTTTGCAAAAAAATTTCACGACGCCAACTTTTCCATTCCTGTTACATCGGTGCATGCGTTGTGCACGGATTGTGTACAGGTTGTGCACACAGGATTTCGCACCTTAATCCCCAACAACCGCCGCATCTTCCAGCGTCAATTTCGGTCGCATCCGCCCGTTCCACGTATCAATCTCCAACCGCCCCGCCACATGGAAAACTTGTCCTTTATGGTCTTCCAACGTCGCACCTAAATCCGATTTGAACGCCCCAAACGCAATGGCATCAATCCGCCCTCCAGAATCATCCACAAACGTCAGTCGCAAATGCGTATCGCCCGCCCGTTTGGCAAACGCCACACGCACAAACGGCAACGCAAAACGCGGGCCCGGTGCGCCTGCACCAAATGGCCCCGCAGTACTTAATTGTTCCAGCAATTCCACATTAATCGCAGACGGTGCAATCGCTCCATCGATACGTAAATCACGCGCGCCCATCTGATCTGAACCTTGCTTTGCCAACATCACGGACAACTGCTCCATCGCGGGTTCCAATTGGTCACGCGCCACCGTCAAACCAGCGGCCATCGTATGCCCACCACCCTTAATCAACATCCCATCACGCGTCAGTTTCGCAATGCACGCACCCAGATCAATGCCGCTCACAGATCGACCTGATCCCTTACCCTCGGCACCGTCCAGCCCAATGACAACCGCAGGCCTGTTAGTGGCCTCTTTCAGCCTCGATGCCACAATGCCAACCACTCCGGGGTGCCAACCTTCACCAGCCGCCCAAACCAGCGGCCCATCCAGCCCACGTTGTTCGGCTTGCTCCATGGCTTGCAACTGAACAGTTGCTTCAATCTCGCGGCGTTCGGTATTTAACTGGTTCAACTTATCTGCCATTGCACTGGCTTCGTGGGGGTCATTGCATGTCAATAAACGCGCACCCAAGTCCGCCTTACCAACACGGCCACCCGCATTGATACGCGGCCCTAAAAGATATCCCAAATGATACGCGGTCGGCGCAGTATTCATTCCCGCAGCATCCGCCAATGCCACCAATCCAACACGCCCGCGACGCGCCATGATCGTCAACCCTTGGCGCACCAACGCGCGGTTAAATTCGACCAACGGCGCCACATCCGCAACGGTGCCCAGCGCCGCCAAATCCAGCATCGCCATCAAATCAGGCGTCGCCAAACCATTCCCACGGCGCAATCCGTTCATCGCAGCCAAAGTTAGAAACACAACGCCTGCGGCACACAGATAATGCAAATCACCACTTTCATCTTGGCGATTTGGATTAACCACCGCATGCGCATTGGGCAACGTTTCACCACCCAAATGGTGATCCAAAACAACAACATCCGTACCCGCAACTGCATCAATCGGCCCATATGACAGTGTTCCGCAATCCACACAGACAATCAGGTCATGACTTGCCGCCAACATCTGCATCGCTTCGTCATTGGGGCCATATCCCTCGTCGATCCGATCAGGCACATATATCGTCGGCACATTCCCCAGCTGAGAAAGCCAATCATGCAACAACGCCGCCGACGTCGCCCCATCCACATCATAATCCGCAAAGATCGCAATGCGTTGCCCAGCATTCAGCGCATCAGTGATACGTCCTGCCGCTTTGCCCATATCCTTCAGGCTCATTGGATCTGGCATAAGATCTCGTAATGACGGTTGCGTAAACTGCGCCGCATCACTTGCCGACACGCCAAGGCGCGCCAATACATTTGCCATCGCATTTGGAAACCCAGTTTCTTGGGTAATCCTCTGCGCCTGACGGTCTATCGCTTCGTCTGGACCAACCCATCGTCGCGCTGTGGTTGATTGTTCAACACCTAAAAATACCTGTGACACATATCACCCCAGAAAATACTCGTTGAATTCAACTATACTGCATAAACAACCTACTAACAGTGGAAAACTCTTTGACCTGTTCGGCATTGCCTGCAAGGATCACACGCGATCAAGTGAGGGAGAGCGCTATGATTGAATACATCACATCAGCGGCAATTTTGGTGCAAATTGCCTTTGTCTGTTACAGCCTAGGTTTTTTGGCACGCGACGAATTGTGGCTACGTGGCTTTTTGCTGACGGGCACGTCGTTCTATCTGTTGTATTACTTTAATATCGACGACGAACCATTATGGGACGCAATCATCACGTCTGGCATTTTGGGCCTGATCAACATGGGTATGATCATATTGCTGATCTTTGAACGCACAACATTCGCAATGGACGAACAAACTGCCAAAACCTACACCAGCTTCGACACCCTCTCGCCCGGTCAATTTCGCAAGGTAATGAAATTGGCAATCACCGTGACAGCAGACAAAGACACGGAACTATCCACCCAAGATGCGCCAATTAATCATCTATACTTGGTAACCGATGGCGCGGCCAAGGTCGCAAAATCAGGCGTCGCACGCGATCTGTCAGCACCACTGTTTTTGGGTGAAATTGGATTTTTGCTGGATGGTAAATCAAGCGCCACGGTAACGGTTCTAAAAGGCGGCACCTATGTCTACTGGAGCGCATCTGATTTACGGGTATTGATGGACGCGACCCCTGCAATCCGCAACGCGATGATCGCATTGTTCAGCCGTGACTTAGCCGAAAAATTGGGCCGCTCTGCACCTGCACAACAGCCCTAATTATCAGGCGTTCTCGATCCGCAATACAACAGGCGCGTTCAATACAACGCCCGAATTTTCAATCGCATCAATCGCCTTGTTCAACGTGTCGCGATCTGTTGGGTGTGTCACGATCAAAACCGGCGCGGCATCACTCTCGTGACCCTCTTGGCGCATCCGATCAATGGACACGTTCGCATCCGCCAGCGCGGATGAAATACGCGCCATTGCTCCTGCTTCGTCGTGCAGGTTCAAACGGATGTAAAACGGATTTTCGGCACTCGTGCTCACGCTTGCCACCTTGGTCAATCCGGCCGCTGGTTGACCAAACACAGGAATATTAATCCCACGCGCAACATCCATAATGTCGCCGATCACAGCACTGGCTGTTGGGCCTTCGCCGGCACCTGCACCACGTAAAACGATCTGTCCAACCGCGTCACCTTCAAGGATCACCATATTTGTGCCACCATCCAATTGCGCCAACGGTGATGCCACAGGCACCAAACACGGACGCATTGATTGTGATAGACCCGCATCGGTCATTTGGGCAACGCCCAGCAATTTAATGCGATACCCCATATCAGCAGCCGCATGAATATCTTCGATTGTGATACGGCCAATACCTTCCAAGACGGCACCTTCAAAATCAACTTGTGTGCCGTATGCAATTGACGACAACAACACCAGTTTATGTGCAGCATCAATGCCACCGACGTCCAGATTTGGATCCGCTTCCAGATAGCCCAATTGGTTGGCTTCTTCGAAAACATCATCATACGGCAAACCGGCTGTTTCCATCCGTGTCAGGATATAATTACACGTGCCGTTCATAACACCCATAATGCGGATAATATTATTACCAGCTAAACTCTGGGTCAGAGTTTTGATAACGGGAATACCACCTGCAACCGCCGCTTCGAACCGCAGATTTACATTTGCAGCTTCGGCCGCCAGTGCCAATTCTTGGCCATGTAATGCCAACATCGCTTTGTTCGCAGTCACAACATGCTTACCCGCCGCAATCGCTGCCTCGGTTGCCGCTTTGGCTGGGCCCGCGTCACCACCGATAAGTTCGACAAACACATCTACATCGTCGCGTTTTGCCAATTCAACGGCGTCATCTTCCCATGCATAGGCAGACAAATCCACACCGCGATCTTTGGATTTGGAACGCGCCGAAACGGCCGTGATTTCGATCGGGCGACCCGCACGCGTGGTCAACAGACCCGCATTATTTTGTACGATTTTAATCAGACCAGCACCGACGGTGCCCAGTCCTGCGATACCCAGTTTTATTGGATCAGCCATTTTGCACGATTCCTATTCATAACGTTGCGCCCCTGTTACCCAAAACTTGGGCGCAGGACAACGCTTAGAATCGATAAGCCGACAGTCGTGCCGCCTTACGACGTAATCGCGCAATACGGCGCGCCAAGGCATTTTGTGGTGAAATCGTATCGCCAACCAGCGCGGTATTTTTCTGCGCCAATTGATCCGTGGATTGTAATTCTGGCCACGTGGTTGTCACCGATGCATGCAAATCTGGATACACAAATCCTGGATTGTTCCGTTGCACCGAACAACCTGTCACTGCAACAGTCATGAAAATCAAAAGAATGCGCACAAATTTTCCCTGCAAAATGGATAACTTACCCTAAAGTCAGCGTAACTTTTGCGCAAGCATTTGGTTAAATATTCACTGAAATCAGCAATCAATCGCAATAAACCACCGCACAGAATATACTTGCGTATACGATGCCCCGCCATATAGGTGTGGCCCGAATTGCCGTTAGGGGACATTATCATGAACATGCTCAGTACTTTCATTAAACCAATGCACCCAGAAGGTCGCAAATTCGTCGCTATTTTTGCCGCCGTCACAGCGGGCTTATTTTTGCTTACACCAGTCCTTGGCTGGATTGGCGTCGGTCTTACAGTTTGGTGTTACTACTTCTTTCGTGATCCAGAACGCGTTACACCAACACGCGATGGTTTGGTCATCAGCCCCGCAGACGGTATCGTTTCCCTTATCGAACCCGCAGTTCCACCCGCAGAACTTGGCATGCCCGATGTGGCTTTAACCCGCGTCAGTGTTTTCATGAGCGTCTTTAACTGCCACGTAAACAGATTGCCGGTCGCTGGTGAAATCACCAACATCGCATATCGTCCAGGCAAATTCTTTAACGCGTCTTTAGACAAAGCCAGCGCAGACAACGAACGCAACAGCCTGCGCGTGAAAATGGATGATGGACGTGAATTGGCCGTCGTCCAAATCGCAGGCTTGGTTGCACGTCGCATCGTTTGCTTCGAAAAACCAGGTGCCCGCTTGATGGCAGGTGAACGCTTTGGTTTGATCCGTTTTGGTTCACGCCTTGATGTTTACTTACCAGCAGGTGTTGATCCAATGGTCAGCATTGGTCAAACAATGGTTGCCGGCGAAACAGTTTTGGCTGACCTGACAACGACCGCTAAAAAGAAGGCTCCCAAGAAATGACCGAAACCCCAAATAAACCGATTTCAGAAGTAGGCTTGGTTCAATTGATTCCAAACATGCTTACAATCGCCAGCCTTTGCGCCGGCCTGTCTGCGATCCGTTTTGGGGTACAAGGAAACTATATACTGGCTGTTCAATTAATCATGGCAGCCAGCGTTCTGGACGGACTCGATGGGCGCGTCGCGCGCTATCTCAGCAGCGACAGCAAAATGGGTGCCGAATTGGATTCGCTTGCCGATTTCGTAAACTTCGGCGTTGCCCCACCAATGGTGATCTACTTTTGGGCGCTCCAAGATATGCGCAGCGCCGGTTGGATATCTGTGTTGTTCTTTGCTGTATGCTGCGTATTGCGATTGGCACGTTTCAACGTCAGCACCAAGGCAGACCCAGCAGATGAAACCGCCGCGCCGGATTCTCATTTCGTCGGCATCCCCTCTCCGGCGGGTGCATTGTTGGTCATGTTGCCAATGTTTATCTCATTTGCATTTTCCGAAACTGCTTTACTACCCGATTTCATCATTTGCGGTTATATGATCTTTGTGGGTCTTTCGATGATCAGCCGTGTAAAAACATGGTCATTTAAAACCGTCAAAGTATCGCGCGAAAACGTAAAGTTCTTCCTACTCGCATTCGCAATCGTTGGTGCGGCCGTGTTTACCTATGCATGGATCACATTGATTGTTTTATGTTTGGGATACCTTGCAATGGTGATATGCGCTCTTTTGCCAAAAAAATCAGCATTAAGCAAAAAAACCAAATAGAATAAAGCACGACTTGGCGAAAACAATGCGCAATTGGAAAAGCTTAAAAGCAGTTTTCCAGTAGAAAACCATTACCCAGCGCCACTTGTAACACGTCTGAAAAGAGGCATACTCAGAAAACAAATCATGCAAGCCAGAGCCTCCGTTATTTTATAAATCCACGCGTTCCAATTCATCTGACAGCGGGCATGTTTTAAAAAGAATTGGGAAAACCCATATGAACCGACCAAAAGATAACTTTTTGTTCATTACGTACGATAGTTGCCGTTACGATGTACTACGCGATGCAAAAACACCAGTGCTGGATACGTATTGCGAGATACACAAAGCGCAGACTCCAGCGTGCTTTACATATGCCGCCCATCACGCATTTTTTGTGGGGATTTTACCCTGTTCCGTCGAAAATATTCCTTTCTATAATCGCTTCTCAAAGCAGTTGCTGGCATTGAAAGATGTTGGCGAAACCAACGTTGTAAAAGATGCCCAGTATCGGGTGGACTCAGATGTCAATTTGATAACCGGCATGCGTGATGCGGGTTATCAAACAGTTGGTGCAGGAGCGATGAATTGGTTCAAGCAAAAATCGCTGACTCTGGGATATGAGAAATTTAAAGTCACCGGTAAGAACGCTGACATGCAAATTGACTACCTGTTGGAAGAAATACGTACCAGCGACCCTTTTTTCGCTTTCATCAACTTTGGCGAAACACACGCGCCCTATACCTATGCTGGGAAAGCGACCCCTTGTCCAATCACTGTTCGCGCACGTAATATGACGTGGCCGCCGGTCGAATCCGGACCAGTTGGTCGTGATTGCGTTGCCTATGACCACCAAGTTGAGGCCGCAGAATTTCTTGACGGTCGAATTGGCAGGTTGTTTTCCAATTTACCTAAAAATACAACAGTGATCCTGTGCGGTGATCACGGCGAGTGCTTTGGAGAAGATGGTTATTGGGGCCACGGGATCAATCATCCTAAGGTCTGGGAGGTGCCGCTTGCTATCTTCAGACTTGATCACAAAGAGGTAGGTATCGAATGATTTATCTGTCAGGATGGTATTACCCATGAAACTGGACCACATGATCTTCACGCGGTTTTCGCTACGAGGTATTTTCCCCCAAACCATAGGTCGGATTGATCCGCTTGACCCAGAGTTTTTGCAATTGCGCATCTCTTTGATAAAAATGATCAGCCTTCCCAGCATTTTGTCACAGACCGATCAGAACTTCGCCTGGATCATCATCATAGACCCAGAGCTACCGTCTGAATGGCGTAAAATCGTCGAAGAAATTACCTCGTCAAAGGACAGATCCCACGTTGTTGAGTATTGCGGCAATGAGTTGGCGTCCAAAACCGACTGGGTCAAACATCTGGTTCTTCCGGAGACGGATTATCTCATAACTACGCTCTTGGATGACGACGATTCACTGCCCGTGACCTATGTGGAACAATTGAAAAACCGTGTGGTGAAAACCGAGCAAAATTTGGGAGAGTTTCCAGCAATGACCATGGCAGCGAGCCAGATCATTCAATGGGATATGAAATTTTCACCAGCGGCACATTATGGGTACAAATGCCCATGGCACAGAAAACAAACCAAAGCTTCCTCTTGCGGATTTTCACTGGCGTGCAAATTTCCTGAAATTTCGCTGTCTGTCCTAAACCTAAAGCACCGTTGGGCCTTCGAATACCTCAGGTTCGCTGATACGGCGGCGCAAGAAACGATAAAGGAATTTCAGGGCGAGTTGCTTCAACAATGCAAAGCGACAGGGTTGGATATCTTTTCAAAACCATCCGATGACATGATTGTGGATATGAGCAGCCTTGTCGGGCCAATTTTGATGACTAATCACGCTAAAAATGCCGTACAGACGCGGATTTCTGAGGAAAAGGAAACGTATGAAAAGGTTGAAGGCCCGACAACGTTCCAAAACTTTAGCATCAACTGGCCAATGGTTGATGAGCATTCTTTTCTGTTTCAAACGCATAAAGAAGGCAATTAAGTTTAACACTTAATTGTCGACAGCAGCAGAGTAGGATTAGTAAAAATGCTCATATTACGACGGCAAGGTTTCTTGGCAACACCGTGTGTTTTACGCCCGCAACCCAAGCTATAAGCCTGCGAAGTATGGGCCGTACCATGCATACACTGAATATTGCTTGAACTGGCTTCAGTTAAGCAAGGTCCCAGTATAAATTGACCGTATTTTCATATCAAAACTGTTTGCGAAGCCATTTTTCAAACGCTTCCACGCTAGGGTGCCTTATGCCTTTATGTTCTGCTCGCACAAGATAGTGCGATTGCCCTAACTCAATCGGTTCACCAGCTAAATGAACCATGCGGCCCGATGCAATGGCCTGTCGCGCAAAACGTTCTATGACCACCGCGCAGCCCAAACCTGCAGAAACCATCTCTACAGCGGCGACAGAAGTGTCGGTGATCAACCCATCCGAAATGCGCAAAGGTTTCATCCCAAAGGCCGATAAATACCGCGCCCAATGATCATCAAACCCCATGATATGGATCGGTTTTTCCCGCAGGAAATCTGCAGGCTCCTTAATGTTTGCACCAGCGATCAAACTGCAAATCGGTACAATGAATTCATCTGACAGCTTTTCCATATATGGGTTCGCGTTCTCTTTGGACGCAAGAACGACATCAACATCTACGGGCTGCTGATCGGTCGCGCCCTTCCAGATCGAGGTCACAAACTTTATGCCAACGTCTGGGTTCTCTTGGCGAAATGTACCCAACTTGGGTGTTATCCAGATGATGAATGCCATGGACCCACGCACAACAATCGTGCTGGCCTGACGTGGGCCAAATAATCCGCTAGTCGACATCTCTATTGTATCAAGAGCCTCGCGGATTTTTGGAACGTACGCCTTACCAACGTCAGTTAATTGCAGGCTTTTGGGGCGACGCTCAAACAGCTTTTCGCCCAGTTGCGCCTCCAACGCTTTGATGTGTTGGCTGACGGCCGTTTGGGTCAAGCCAACTTCATGGGCAGCGCCAGTAAAGCTTAATAAACGTGCGGCGGCCTCAAAACTGCGCAGCCAATTCAAGTTCAGGTTGTGGCGCATGGTTTTATCATAGTTTTTTTATGTTCATGGCTAGTTATTATTTGATTTTATCTGGCCATAGGTCACCTGCATAGTGGGTAAATAATTTAACTGCTTTAAAAGTCGACGAACCCATAAATGGAGCAACACCATGAATAACACGTTGAGCACAATCCCAAGGGATATCGCACTAGATATGGTTGACCTTGATCGCTTTCCAATTGCAGATCTCGACACAGGTGCAGGGGCCGCGTTTTTGGCGGAATGCCAACACAGCATGGACACCCTTGGATGGTGTAATTTGGACGGTTTTATTCACCCAGAGGCGCTGGTAAAATTGAACGCAGAAGCAAATGATCTGATGCCATCAGCCGAAGTGTTGCATGTAAAGCGTAACATTTACCAAGGGGCAATCGACCCATCCCTGCCCATGGATGATCCGCGCCGTAAACAATTTACGCATGTTGCTGTGCAACTTGCTGATGATCAAATCCCCCCACAAACCAATGTCAAAAGCCTGTATCATTCAGCATTGCTGACGGATTTCGTGCGACGTGTGCAACGCAAAGAAAAACTCTATCGCTGTGCAGATGAGTTTCAGGCACTTAACGTTGTCGCCCTTCGCCCTGACAGCTGGCATGCATGGCATTATGATACCACGGAATGCACGGTCACGCTGTTGCTGCAGGCGGCTGAACAAGGTGGCGAGTTTACCTTCCTTCCCAATTCCCGCACGGACGACACCGAAGACCATGCTTCAGTTGATCGCCTGTTATCGGGCGATATGTCCCACGCACAATCGTTTTCACGTGGCGCGGGCACATTCACGTTGTTTCGCGGTGGTTACTCTTTGCATGGTGTGACCAAGGTCGAGGGCAATCGACCACGTATTTCCGCCATTATGACATATGACGAACAGCCCAATCGCGTGATTGCAGACGACATTAATGTGCGCATTTATGGTAAACGGGTTGAAAACATTTTGGCCTCGCGTCAAACCTCGGCAAACGGATAGGAACTTTGACAATGAAAACAGCATTACTGGTAATTGACGTGCAAATGGCACTGGCTGATGTGGACGCTTCTGGAGAAGAGCGGTCCTGCCCAGAGGCCGAGCAAAACATTGCGCTCTTGTTGGAAAAATTTCGATCTGTCGGTGATCAAGTTGTTCACATCCACCATCATGGCACCGACCTGGATGATCCGTTTCATCCAGATGCATCAGGTTCAGCAGTACAGCCGGTTGCGGCCCCACAAAACGACGAACCCGTCATCATCAAAACCAACAGCAGTGGATTTGTAGATACGTCACTGCTTGAAACTTTGCGTGACGCGGGTATCGAGCGGGTTGTTTTGTGCGGCGCAACTGCAAATCACTGTGTCGAATCCACAACCCGTAGCGCGGCGGACCTTGGTTTCCAACCTATCTATGCGGCCGATGCTGTTTGGACTTATGGTATTGTTGGCCCAAATGGTGTTTCCCACAGTGCAGAACAAATTCATTCGGTCAGCATGGCAACGCTAGAAGGCGAGATTGCATCCGTTATGCGTACAAAAAATATTTTGGAAATGTCACCCTCTCTAACTACGACTTAACCCAAACGCAGTGGCTTCTCGGTCTCGAAATTTCAAATCAACACAATGGTCGCTGAGCAGAAATTTGAACTGTTTTGGACTCTGTAAGCGCTCGCGTTAGCGATTTGAGGGTTGAAAGAATTTCGAACCCCGTGATGTATCGAACCGAACGGCCGCTTAGTGCGTTAATACGGCATTTGTTTTTGCAAGCGTTGGAAATACATGCGACCCAAAACTTTCGGTCACGTACATTTCCGACAGCCTTATTCATATGCCCAATTAAGACCATTCCGAAAAGGTTGCTATATTCCTCTGCTGTGAATTTTCATCAAACTGTTACACAGTTGAAAAACCACTGTCACATTCACGACCTAAGAACAGGGCATCCGAACAGAATCGGATTTTGATAACCATAAAGAGGTCATGAAATGCCCACTAATACACTAACACTTGGTGCCGTTGCGCTGGTAACTCTAACTGCAATCCCAGCATTTGCAGACCGAGATCAATTAAAAATCGTAGGATCGTCAACTGTATTCCCGTTTTCAACCACAGTTGCGGAACGCTTTGGAAAAAATACTGACTTCAAAACACCCGTCGTTGAATCCACTGGATCTGGCGGAGGCTTGAAACTGTTCTGTGCTGGTGTCGGCGAAAAACACCCAGACATTGCAAACGCATCACGCCGTATAAAATCGTCCGAAGTTGAAAAATGTGCCGCCAACGGGATCACTGATATCATAGAAACAAAGATAGGATTTGATGGGATCGTTTTCGCGAACTCTAAAGCTTCGGCACAGTTAGATGTCAGTCTGACAGACCTATTCTTGGCTCTAGCCAAGGAAGTCCCATCAAGCGTTGATGGTGAATTGCAGACAAATCCATACACAACTTGGGATCAGGTGAATTCATCACTGCCTGTTGTAAAAATCGAAGTTCTTGGACCACCACCAACATCTGGTACGCGTGACGCATTTTTAGAGCTGGCAATGGAAGGTGGCTGTAAAAGCGTTGATTGGATCAGCGCACTTAAGAAGACAGACAAGAACGCTTATAAATCAATATGCCACACAATCCGCGAAGATGGTGCGTATGTTGAAGCTGGTGAAAATGACAATTTAATTGTTCAAAAACTGCAAGCTAACCCAGCAGCATTTGGCATCTTCGGCTTCTCGTTCCTTGAGCAAAATTCAGATACCGTTCAAGGGTCAAAAATAAACGGGATTGCGCCCGAATTCGAAGCGATTGCAGAAGGTGACTATCCTATCTCAAGATCGTTATATTTTTATACCAAAAAGGATCATGTTGGTGTCATCCCAGGTATAGAAGAGTTCCTTGCTGAATTCACATCAGAGAATGCTTGGGGTGATGATGGGTATCTCGCTGACAAAGGTTTGATACCATTGACCCTAGACCAGCGTATCGATTGGAGCGCCCGCATACAGGGGTTGCAGAAGTTAGAAATGTAATCCACCGCAATCTTATCGATTAAAGGGCCTTCGGGCCCTTTTTTATTGGAAAACCAGATTTCATCAAACTGTTACACAACTGTAATTCAGCTGTCACAAAAGCAATGTAATCCATGCTTATTCGAAGGAATCGAATAAGCTGGGAAGTAAGATATGACGATCCAAACAAATTCTAAGATTGTGGAATTTAACATCACATCTGGCAACAGATCGAAACTGTCCGAAATGGCGATCAAATCCGTGATGATTTTCTGTTCCTTGGTGGCCGTAGCAGTTACCATCGGCATTGTGTCTTCACTCATTTACGAAGCGATTGAATTTTTCAAAAAAATACCAATTACCGAATTCCTATTCTCGACTGAATGGTCGCCCCAAACAGCCATGCGCACAGACCAAGTTGCGTCGGAAGGCAAGTTTGGAATTATCCCGCTGTTCACGGGTACCTTGCTAATTTCCGCCATCGCTATGATCGTTGCCACCCCCTTGGGATTGGCTTCGGCTGTGTTCTTGGCGGAATATGCATCCAAAAGAACACGCGATTGGGTCAAACCGATGTTGGAAATTTTGGCGGGAATCCCAACTGTTGTTTACGGGTTCTTCGCCGCATTGACCGTGGCTCCATTCATTCGTTGGACGGGTGGCAACATGGGATTAGAAGTCGCATCAGAAAGCGCGCTGGCGGCTGGTCTGGTGGTGGGCATTATGATTATTCCCCTTATCTCTTCCTTATCTGATGATGTGATTAACGCAGTCCCTCAGGCCATGCGTGATGCGTCTTTGGGTATGGGTGCTACTCAGGCCGAAACCGTACGTCGTGTCATACTGCCCGCTGCCATTCCAGGCATTGCAGGTAGCCTGTTACTGGCGGCATCACGCGCTATTGGTGAAACTATGATTGTTGTTATGGCCGCTGGTCTGGCAGCCAATTTAACCGCAAACCCACTGGACGCTGTCACCACAATCACGGCTCAAATTGTTGCACTGTTGACTGGTGACCAAGAGTTCGACAGCGCCAAAACCTTATCAGCATTTGCCCTAGGTTTGATGTTGTTCATATCCACATTGATCTTGAACTACTTCAGCCTGCGCATCGTGAAGAAATATAGAGAGCAATATGACTAATCTTGATACAAGCTTCCTAAAGGGGCAAAAACATTTGGTTAAACGTCACCGCTCTGAACGTCGTTTCCAGTGGATCGGACGTATGGCGATTGCCATCTCGTTATCCTTCTTGATCTTCATGGTTGCCTCTATTTTTTGGCAAGGCAAAAGTGCGCTGCAAACGACAGAAATCGCGTTACAGGTTAATCTGTCATCCGACGTAATCGACCCGAACGATATCCGCGGAGCCAGCTTTGATAAAATCATTAAAACTGCGTTGCGAGATAGGTTCCCCGAGGCAACCAAACGCAAAGAAAAGAAAAAATTATATGGGTTGGTCAGCTCTGACGCTGGTTATGAGCTGCGTAATCAAATTGAGGAAACTCCTAAAATCTTGGGTGGCGCGATAACCCTGTGGGTCAGCGCATCAGACGATGTCGATATCTTCAATAAAGGCCAGATTGATCGAAATGTTCCACAGGCGGATCGCCGTTTGGATGACCAACAGATTGGCTGGATTGATCAACTCACCGCTTCCACAGAGTTACGCAGTGTTTTTAATACGAAATTTTTTGTGAATGGCGACAGTCGTGAACCTGAACTTGCAGGTATCCTAAGCGCCTTGGTGGGGTCGGCTATGTCCCTATCCATCTGTTTTATTCTATCGTTTCCAGTCGGTATTATGGCCGCGATCTATCTAGAAGAGTTCGCACCAAAAAACCGTTGGTCTGATCTGATCGAAATCAACATCAACAACCTTGCGGCGGTACCATCCATTGTGTTTGGTCTGCTGGGGTTATCAATATTTCTGACCGCCTTTGGGCTACCCCGATCATCTCCATTGGTCGGTGGCATGGTTTTGTCGCTTATGACATTGCCAACAATAATCATCGCATCTCGTGCCAGCCTGCGCGCTGTGCCACCGTCTATCCGCGAGGCCGCACTAGGTATTGGCGCCAGCCCAGTTCAAGCAACCTTTAATCACGTCGTCCCGTTGGCACTTCCTGGCATGTTCACAGGTGCAATTATTGGAATGGCACGCGCATTGGGCGACACGGCGCCGTTACTCATGATCGGCATGGTGGCGTTTATCGTCGATGTCCCACAAAGCATTTTGGAACCAGCAACAGCATTACCAGTGCAAATCTTTTTGTGGGCTGATGCGCCTGAACGCGCCTTCTTTGAAAAAACATCCGCCGCAATCATCGTGTTGCTGTTGTTCCTCGTATTGATGAACATCGCAGCAATCGTATTGCGCAAAAAATATGAACTGAGGTTTTAACAATGTCAAAAATACCCATTATTACAGCGCGAAACGTCGATGTATTTTATGCAGGAAAACAGGCCCTAGATAAGATTAATCTTGATATACCCGAAAATAAGGTCACGTCATTGATTGGCCCATCTGGTTGCGGAAAAACGACGTTTCTACGCTGTATTAACCGCATGAATGATCTGGTCGATATCTGTCGTGTACAAGGCGATATTAAGATCGCAGACCAAGATATTTATGCGCCCAATGTTGATGTCGTAGCTTTGCGTGCACAGGTTGGCATGGTGTTTCAAAAACCAAATCCGTTCCCAAAATCGATTTATGAAAATGTCGCCTATGGTCCAAAAATTCACGGGCTGACATCTGGGAAAGCGGATATGGACGAACTGGTTGAATGGTCCCTGCGCAAGGCCGGTTTGTGGGCGGAGGTTAAAGATCGCTTACATGAAACTGGTACGGGTTTGTCCGGTGGCCAACAACAGCGATTGTGTATTGCACGCGCAATTGCTGTAAAGCCACGCGTCATCTTGATGGACGAACCATGCTCGGCGCTTGATCCGATTGCCACCGCAATTATCGAAGAGTTAATTGATGAGTTACGTAAGAATTTTACAATCATCATCGTGACGCATTCTATGCAGCAAGCGGCACGGGTTTCACAACGCACCGCATTTTTTCACATGGGCAACCTTGTTGAAAGTGGGGCAACAAAAACCATTTTCACATCACCAACTGATGAACGTACCCAAAACTATATCACTGGCCGGATCGGATAGGAAAAACAGATGGATCATTCACATATCGTCACGCGCTTTGACAAAGACCTGAACGAAATCGAGGCCCTGTTGGTTAAAATGGCCGACAAAGTGGCGTTGCAAATAAAACAATCTGCCCAAGCATTAATAAACGCTGATGATGAATTAGCGAAATCAGTGGCGGCTGAGGATAGCGTCATAAACCGGCTTGAAGAAAAAATTGACGAAAAAGCCATTCGCCTGATTGCCTTGCGCCAACCCATGGCCGAGGATCTTCGCAGTGCGATTACAACGCTCAAAATTTCGACCAGTCTTGAACGTATGGGGGACTATGCCAAAACGATGTCGTTTCGCATTCGCAAAGTTGATGATTTTTCACCGATGAAATCTGTTTTACGCTCTATCGTTGAGATGTCTGATAAAATCAGTGACATGCTCATTCTTGTCATCGAGGCCTATGTAACTCGTGACTTAGTCAAAGCAGAACAGGCGCGCCTTTCTGATCAAGAAATCAATGATAAAACGGATGCCCTATTTCGCGAGTTGTTGACCTATATGATGGAGAACCCCCGTAACATCGAGGCCTGTACACACCTATTATTTATCTCAAAAAATTTGGAACGATCGGGTGACCAAGTGACAAATATTTCCGAACAGGTGCATTATCTGGTCACCGGCGAATTATTGGAAGAGTAGAAATGTCCAAAGGTAATCCAAGAGTTCTAGTGGTCGAAGACGAACCATCACAGTTAGAAATTCTGTCCTATAATCTAAGTATCGAAGGTTACGACGTTTACAAAGCGGAGACCGGCGAGGATGCATTGCTGATTTTGAAAGAAACCAACATCGATTTGATAATTCTGGATTGGATGTTGCCAGAGATTTCTGGATTAGAGGTCTGCCGGCAAATAAAGTCTAATGAGCTTAGCAAACGCATTCCCATCATCATGCTGACAGCGCGTGGCGAGGAAGAAGATAAAATTCGTGGCCTAGATACAGGTGCAAATGACTTTGTCATAAAGCCCTATTCTATCAAAGAATTGCTGGCACGTGTGCGTTCAACACTACGCAATCTTAGTGATAATATGGGTGTCGATATTTTGTCCTATGAAACAATCCAAATGGATATCGTGCGCCATTTGGTATCGGTATCAGATGTTAAAGTTTCTTTAGGCCCCATAGAGTTCAAATTACTACGTATCCTGCTAGAAGCGCCACGTCGCGTGTTTTCACGAGATCAGTTGTTAGAGCGCGTTTGGCACAACAACTTAGATGTAGAAACACGCACTGTGGACGTCCACATAGGGCGCCTCCGCAAGCAACTACGGCAGGTTTATAATGAAGATATCATAAGAACCGTCAGAGGCTTTGGCTATTCTCTCGATCAAGGGTAGCCCATTTTTGGAAAACCAAGCATGTACCAGTCAATTTTTCGCTTGGCCCGTGACTGAACAAAAAATTTATATTTGGCAATATCTGGCAGGTGATCAAGAGAGCAAAAAACCCACTTTCTGCTCGTTATATAATATGGAACAGTTCCAATGGACTTGTCCGTAGAAAGTTTCGAGCACTTGATAGCACACTGGCCATCAAGGAGACATAACATGGCACCGAGACACGGAAAAGAATTTCGTAAAGAAGCAGTTCGGCTGGCTTTATCCAGCGGGCT